>JACCDQ010929104.1_pt1 | contig 16330 bp, 15 predicted proteins | sample 7446031 | NCBI WGS metagenome assembly JACCDQ01 (sample SAMN15323442, study PRJNA562643) | freshwater metagenome | isolation source: river surface water | place: USA:Blue River Watershed | collected 2017-08-17
TGTACAAAAACGATGCGTTGCTGTTGTATACCGAAGCCAGTTTCGTGGATACGTTTGCTGTGAGCGTGAATGGTGAAGTAAAAAACCCCCGCAGCTTGCCCTATAAGGAAGGGTTGACCTTGGGTGATGTGTTGGTGTTATCTGGCGGATTGAAGATCTCTGCAGAACTCACAAAAATAGAAATTGCCCGCTCCAACATTTTTTCTCCCAACTACAAACCGGGCGATGCGTATCAATCGAATTTGATTGAACTCACCATACCCAAGGACATTACCGAAAACGAGGAAGTGCTGAAAACGGGGTTGATGCCGTTTGACATTGTGTCTGTGCGGAGAATTCCCAACTTTGAATTGCAAAAAGTGGTGCAGTTGAAAGGTGAATTCAAATACCCCGGAACCTATGTAATTCAAGACAAAGGATTCACGGTACAAGATGCGGTGAAGTTGGCGGGTGGACTTACCCCTTATGCTTTTGAAGAAGGCGCCCGTTTTGACCGACCCAATTTGCCGGGAGGGTTTTTGGTGTTTGACCTGAAAAGGGCCATGGGCCGCCGCGGTTCAATGTATAACTACACCTTGAAAGAAGGCGATGTGATAACGGTGCCCAAGGTCATTGACTATGTATCGATCTATGGATCGGGCATACGATATATTGAGAACTTGATTAATTTGGATTCTAACGCCAACTACGAAGTGATGAACGCGCCGTTTGTACACGGAAAGCGTGCGGGATTTTACGTAAGGCACTTTGGCAATGGCTATACCGCGGATGCATGGCGTTCTAAGACCTATGTGGTGGAAGCCAATGGCAGGGTAAGACGCACGGTGAATTTATATGTAGTGCGCATTTCTCCCAAGGTAAAGAAAGGGGCTTCGGTGCAGGTCATCACGAAGGAAAGAAAAGTGAAAGACAAGGCCAAAGACGTGGTAAACAAAATCCCAACAGACTGGAACAAGATCATCCAGGACATTACGGTGAAGCTGACCGGGTTGGCTACCTTGTGGGCATTGATCAACAAATAAAATAAAAATGCAATCACAGGAAACGGACGAAATTTCTTTGAAAGAATTGATCCTACAAATAGGAGAGATTTGGGGGTACTTAAAAACCCAATGGGTGAAGCTGCTGTTGTTGGGTTTGCTGGGCGGTTTGGGCGGTTTTTTCTTTGCCAAATATCAGAAACCCGAGTATACGGCCAAGCTCACCTTTGCGTTGGCAGAGGGGGGTGATAAGGTGGGGGGCTTGGGCTCCATTGCCTCGCAATTTGGCATTGACATCATGGGCGGTAGTTCGGGCGGGGCTTTTAGTGGCGACAACTTGTTGGAGCTGATGAAAAGCCGTTTGTTGATAGAGAAGACCTTGCTTACGGCGGTAGACAGCAGCGGCAAGCAAAAGTTGCTGATCAACCAGTACATTGATTTTCACAAACCCAAAAAACCGAAAGCGAGGAAACCCACAGACCCGAAGGAGGTCACGTTTGCGACAGATAAGGTAGATCCCGTGCGGTTTTCTTTGGCCCAAGATTCCTTTTTGGGAAAGGTATGTGCGGATTTGGCAAAGGACCATTTAAAGGTTTCCAAGGTAGACAAAAAGCTGGCCATTGTTTCGGTGATATTTAAGGGGAAAGACGAGTGGTTTGCCAAGCATTTTACCCAGGTGTTGACGCAGAATGTAACCGAATTTTATGTGGAGACCAAAACCCGGCAGATGCGGAAAAACGTGATGATGATGGAGCACAAGGTAGACAGCGTAAAGCAAGCCCTGGGCCGGGCTATGTATGGGGTGGCTTCTGAGGCAGATGGCAATCAATTTTTGGTGCGAGGCGTGGCTAAGGTGCCCCAGGCAAAGAAACAGTTGGAGATTCAAGTGTTATCGACCATGTATGGCGAATTGTTGAAGAACTTGGAATTGAGTCGCGCCTTGATGGCCAAAGAACAACCCTTGATCCAATTGATTGATCAGCCCAGATTTCCATTGGAAAAAAATAAAATCTCTAAATTAATGATGGCCCTTGGCGGAGCATTATCATTTTTCTGTTTGACGACGGTGTTTTTGTTAATTCGCAGGTGGTGGCAATCTGAATTCTTAAATGTTTAAAATGATTTCATTGGCAATTTCAGTTTGACACATAGTTGGAATATCCAAATAGTCAATTGGAATTTCGCGTTATACTTGCTAAAACTCGGATTTTATTAACAAACTAACTTAGATAAAATAAGTAAAAGTGAATTAATATTCTTAGAATAATCAAAAACTCAGATAAATTTAAATAACTGTTGACCAAAATCGATGTGTAAACGATTTTGGGTCAAATCCAATCATTAAATTCGGAAAAATAATTGAATCTTTATTGGTAAGAACAAATTTTAATTAGTAATAAAATTTAAAGAAAGTTGAAATTCATTACTAGGGTCTTCAGACAGCGGATAATTTTAGAATCGAGTATACTATTTATTGTTGCCCAGGGAGTTACGTTGCTAACCTCAGTGTTTCTGAGTTTATTTCTCCCTGTAAAACTTGGTTTAAATTACTTTGCAGATTGGCAGATGTATTTATTGTTGATTTCCTTTTCGGGGTTTTTCCATTTTGGATTGATAGATGGATTTTATGTCAGAACTCAAAGAAGAGGTTCCTCTGATAGTTATAAAAACTTATTCAGGATTCAGTTTTATTATTTGGCTGCTCTTCAACTATTGATTACAATAATATTATTCTTTTTAATCAAAGGATTTAATTACAATATTAACAATTCTCTGATTTATTACCTATTTGTATTTAATTTTATAAATAATCTTTCCTCATTCATGGGAGTGTTTTGGCAACTATCAGGTAAAATCAAGTTGTATGCAAATATTAACTTGGTAGAGAAATCAATGTATTTATTATTGATTTTAGTTTATCTATTCTCAAGCTATAAGAACCTTGAGTTGTTAATTATATTTTCTTTAATGCCAAAATTAGTAATTTTAATTATTCAAATTTACGTGGAAAGGCAATCGCTCTTTGGAAGTTTATTGTTCCATATTTTGAATTTGAAAATTATTAGAGCAAACCATTTTGTTGGATTAGCAGTGTTGTTTTCTAACATTTTGGGTATTTTAATTATTGCTATGCCACGTCTTATTGTTGGTGACCTGTTCGGAAAGATATGCTTTTCTGAGACTTCAATTGCATTATCTCTTGCAACAGTTGTAGTGTCATTTTTTTCTCAAATTTCTCTGGCAATCTATCCATTTTTTGCGCTGAATAGACCGGATGTGAGGTTGTTAATGCTTAAAAAATTGCAAATAATAACAAATAGAGTTTCTGTTATTTCCTTTTTTTTTGTGCCATTTTTGATTGTGTTTTTAAAATTTTGGTTTGGTCCGAGATCGAATGTCCCAAACTATTTTTTAATGCTTTTTCCAATGATGATATATGAAACAAAATATTATCTAATATACTTGCCATTACTAAAATTTGAAAGAGAACAAACATTACTCATTATTATAAATTTGATTATTTTTATCTGTTTGATTGGAACAACTTTTATGGGAGTCCATTACAATAGTATTATTTTAGTTTTGTTTTTTATATCATGTGGATATGGACTAAGGACATTCTTTTTTGAAATGAAATATATTGAATCAAATGAAAGAATGTTAAAATCGAGATCTTTATTGAATTTGATTTTGCCATGGTGTCTTGTTGTTTTTATTAAACTTGTTGCTGGTTATTTACATTGTTTATAATCTGGTGAATTTGATTTTACAATCGTTGAATATTGATCTTAATATTATTCTAACCGTCGTGGTCAACACTGTTTTGATGGTACTAGTTTTGATAATTTATTTACAGTGCCAAAAATTCTTTAAATGGAAGTTGAATCACGTCGTTATTTTCTCTGTTGTTTGGGGTGCATTAATAATAGGTTCACAAATCTTGGGCTGGGTTGAATTATGCATTGAATATGTGATTTATTTTTATCTGATTTGGATAATATTTATTTTAGGTAGTATTATTCCTATGTTGTTCAGCAAAAGAGGTGAACAGCATTATTCTTGTGTGTTAAGAGTTGACAGACGTTCGGATAAAATTATTTTATATATTTTCACACTATTATTATTTTTTTATATTGCTGCAACCATAGATTTATTAGTGGGTGTCTTTTTTCAGGGATTTACATTCGAAAATTGGGCAGATATTAGGAAAACGCATTCTCTCGATGAACTTAGAGATGGTAATTGGTTTTATACTCTATTTGGGACAAATGTGCCAATACTCGTACCTCTAATGACGTACTTGTATTTTCGTAAGGGAATAGGCATTTACACATGCTTAGTTATTTTTTTATATTTTTTAATGGTTGCAGTAGTTGGATTTACACGCGCTCCATTGCTTGCGCTATTGATGGTTTTGATCATTAGTATTAGATACATGACGGATCGAAAAATATCACCTGCATTTTTAATATTACCTATGGGTTTGATAGGATTGTTTTTTGGTTTGAGCTCATTTTATTTGAATTCACTCAGTATTGATTGGTCTTTTTATAAAGATATTTCGGTTTATTTTTTTGGTGGTATTCATGCTTTAGTGAACATAATGAATGGAATTTATTTTGACAATTTAGCATATGACGTACACTATTATTCTTTTGATTTTATACTATATCCAATGAAAATTTTAGGAATAATAAATAATTATCCCTCACTAGTACGTGAATATGATACTGTTTTACCTACTAATGTATACACATTTTTGGATTGTTTTATACTAGATTTTGGTCTGATTGGTGGACTTATTGGAACTTTTTTTATCGGAGTTACATTGTCGATGATTTACAAGTCGATAAAATATTTTGGATTGTTTGGTATAATGATTTATTCAACTTTTATTTATTTTACGGCATTTGTTTTTATGAACAATGAATTCATTCGATTTGGCACAATTTTATTCACAATAAAGGTAATTCTTGTATTCATCTGTTTTAAATTGTTTTATTTCCTATTAAAATATTATAATTCATGAAAGAGCCTCGGGTTAGGATAATAGTGTTGAATTATAATTCGGCAAACTGTACGTTGGCTGTAGTGAAATCAATATTAAATCAGTCATATAATAATTTTGAGATTATTGTTGTTGATAATTGTAGTTTAGAAGGTGATTTAGAAATACTATCACAAGAACTGCCGGTTTCGGTTCATCTTATAGTTTCTGATGAAAATTGCGGTTATTCAAAGGGTAATAACCTGGGAATGCATTACCAATCAGGGATTTTGCCTGATTTTTATCTTATCCTTAACAGCGATTTGGTGATTGAGGATAGGCAATTATTATCAACATTGGTCGTTACTTTTTCAATGGAGGAGTTTTCTCATTTAATGGCAGTTTCTCCCCTAGTGAATACATTGACTGTTAGGGCAAATGTCGGGTATCAATATCAAGTTAGACGCTTATTACCTCCGTTTCATTTAGTTTTATTACATCTAGGCTATTTCAAACCGTTTGTAAAAAAACTTTTGGCTAATTACATGTACTTTGATAAGATGCCTTTTAGCGGTAAGATTATGTTATGTGATTCAATAAATGGGGCAGCGTTTATTGTGCCTCGTACGATAATGGAAAAACTTGGATTTTTAGATTCAGGTACATTTTTGTACATGGAAGAACTGATTTTGGGCAAACAGATAAAAAATATTGGTGGTGTTTGTGCGTTGAATGGCAATTGTGAAGTGAAGCATTATCAGGGCTTTTCGACGGGTAGTTCAGTTGAAAAATTCAATTCGAAAATGGAGCATTTTAAGAGAAAAAGTTTTATTTATTATTTGCAGAAATATCACGGCATAAACAAAATATTGTTAATAATATTCGACATAGCTAAGCGATTTGAAATCACCCTTAAAATAGTTAAGAACAAGTTATGAAAATAGTAAAAATTTGGGGTGGCTTAGGTAATCAATTATTCCAATACTATTTCTCGTTGTACTTAATGAATGATCCTTTAGTAAAATGTGATTGTTTTTACTTTACACATTACAATTGTGATTCTTTTGTGCACAACCTCGGTGCGTTAAATTTGGAGTTAATTCAAGCTGACAAATGTGAATTGAAGAGGCTGGATTACGCGTTCGAGACTACCTTGCGATATAGAGTGTACAGGTTTGTTTACAAATGGTTTAAATTTTTATCTTCTCATATTGTCGTGGAAAATGATTTGATAAAATTTAATCTCAATAAAAAAGCAATTATTTATGATGGTTATTGGCAGAAAATTAAATATGTAGAAGCTACGTATAATTATCATCCAATTATTTTCGAACAATTTATATGGGGAGCCGAGCAATTATCCATTCTGAACAGGATAAAAGAGTCAAATTCGGTGAGCATTCATGTGAGAAGAGGAGATAAATTAGAACTCCGTAACAGATTTCGATATTTCAATTTGAAAATGTCTTATTACGAAAATTCAATAAATTGGATAAAAACAAAAATAGACAATCCAGTTTTTTTTGTGTTCTCTGATGACATAGATTTTGTTAAAAGAGAACGTTTATTCTCAGAACAAAACAGTGTTGTTTATGTCTCTGGAATTACCAAAACAAATAGTGTAATCTTCGAATTTATGTGCATGTCCAAATGTGACTCAAATATAATTTCAAATAGTACATTTAGTTGGTGGGGTGCTTGGATTAATGCAAAGGAGGACAAAATTGTTATTGCTCCGAAACGATGGTATCGGTTTTTCAATAAGAGGCGAACTGAAAACTTACTACCCAAGAATTGGATTGTTTTGAAATAAGTAAAATGGTTACCGTAGGCATCGTGTTTTTTAATAGTGAAAATTATTTAAAAGATGCAATAAGTTCTGTGATTAACCAATCGTATACAAGTTGGAGGCTTCTCTTAATAAATGATGGATCAACAGATAATTCCGTTTCAATTGCTCGCGAGTTTTTGGATGATGAAAGGGTTAAAATCTATGATGACGGCAAAAACTTGGGATTAGCAAAGCGATTGAATCAAATGATTGATATTGTTGAGACCGAATTTATTTGTAGAATGGATGCGGACGATATCATGCACATCGATCGTCTCAAAATTCAAATGCGCTTGCTTGAGGAGAATCCGGAAATAGAAGTATTAGGAACCAATGCTTTTGTAATAAATGAAAATAATAAAGTGTTTGCAATAAGGGGGAAATTTTCTAATCAATTTATTTTACAAAAAGTAAAAAGTTTGATCCATCCGAGTATTACGGCACGTACTGTTTGGTTTAAAAATAATCGTTATGATGAAAAATTTAGAAATCGATCACAGGATATGGAATTGTGGTTTCGTGTTAGTAATACGAGCACACTTGTTTGTCTATCTCAGCCACTTTTATTTTATCGTGAAATCGAGGCGGATTATGCTGCTAAATATAGAAAAGGGTTGAAAGAAATGATATATTTTTTAGTAAAGTACAGGTCTAAATACCCTGCTTACATAATTTTTTTGAGATATTTTTTCAGTACAATTTTATATCATACAATTATATCATCGGCTTTGTTGAAGAGAAGAAATTCAATGATATTGAATCCTTTAAGAGATTACAGTGAGTTTAACATTTGATTATTAATGTCTGTTATTTTTGTACTCGAGTCTCTCGTATGAAAAAAATTTGTTTTGTTGTTGCTGACGCTAATACGGCGCGTACGTTTCTATCAAATCATTTTAGAAAAATAGGAAATGATTTTGAGATTCACTTAGTTTCGAATGATACAAAATATTCATTATCGGATTTGAATGTCAATTTCATAAAGGTCGTTCCGATATATCGTAAAATAAACTTATACAATGATATTTTATCCGTAGTAAAAATGATAAAATATTTCAGGTCGGAGAGATTTGATTTGGTGTGTTCTGTTACCCCGAAAGCGGGGTTATTAACGGCATTGTCATCATACATTTCAGGAGTAAATTACAGGATTCATGTTTTTACAGGCCAAGTATGGTACACGAAAAGTGGTTTGATGCGATTATTGTTAAAATCATTGGATAGGTTAATAGGGGCATTATGCACAAGTGTTTTGGTAGATGGATATTCACAACTTGATTTCTTACTGAAAAATAATGTCCTTATTCAAGGAAAAGCAACAGTACTTGGAAATGGTTCTTTGGCAGGCGTAGATACAGAGATTTTCAAACCAAGTGAGAAAGTTAGAGATGCAGTCCGTCTTTCTTTAGGCGTCAGTTCTGATGATGTGATATTTATGTTTTTAGGGAGAATCAATTACGACAAGGGTGTATTTGAATTGGTTGAGGCATTCAATGGACTTTTGAAGGATTACTCAAAAAATATTTTTTTAGTTTTTGTGGGGCCATTGGAGATTGATATTGGGCCGATAATTGATTTAATGCTAAACAAAGAAAAGGTCATTTTTTTGGGTCCCACTAATAGTCCTGAAAAGATCATTCAAGCTTGCGATATTTTTTGTTTACCAAGTTTTCGAGAGGGCTTTGGTAACGCAATTATTGAGGCCTCGGCATTGGGAAAAGCTGTTATCTGTAGTGATACTTACGGACTCAGAGATTCTTTCGTTCCTGATGTGACTGGGCTAGAGCATTCCACAGGTGATGTAAAAAGTCTTCAAGAAAAAATGTTGATTTTACTTAACAATGAAAATTTAAGAAAAAATTTGGGCAATAGTGGTCGTAGGAGAGTTATTGAAAAATTTGAAACCAATAAGTTATCTGAATTATGGGTCAATTATATTAAAAGTTTAATTTCTTAATAATTGTATTAGGGGATGCAAATAATTCATTATCAAAATTGACAATATTACTAATGTGTTGAAATAAATACAGTTGTCTATTGCTATTTGTATAATATTTTCAATATATTATTGTCAATTAATGTCGGATGAAATTTTTATTGCAAACATTTCATATTTTCTGTGAACGATAATGCCAAATAATACTGGTGTTTAGGAATAAAGTGGTGAATAGATAGAATTTAGAAAAGATTTTGAAATACTCCAAGTAGAATTAAAAAATCTGATACACGGAATGTCTAAAATGTAAAACCTTAAACTAGAAGCAAATAGTATATATCACTTGTTAATATTTAAATAACAAATAGACTAGACCCAATGGAGCGACGAAGTTTTTAGGTGTCTTACAATAAATATTCAAACAAAAATGCAGTCTATGTTTACCCAAAACTTTCCCGTAGCAGCATTGGTTCTTTAGTCTGATAATTGGTAAATATATAATTTTACAATAAAGAATTTTTATATTGTGCTATTGAAGAGCAGATATGAATTACAAGTCCACCTAAGTAATTAAAAACAAATGGGAGCAGTATTACAACACGTTGAGTATGTATTTCCGGATAGGGCTTATACAAACGAAGATTTATCCAAAATATTTCCAGAGTATGATTTTAGTAAATTTGAAACTAAGGTTGGAATTAAGAAAAGATATTGGGTTAGTGAAAGCGAAACAGCTTTGGATTTGGCTGAAAAAGTATGTTTGAAACTTTTTCAGCACGTTGACAGAGATTCTGTAGATTTTATAATTTATTGTACTCAAAGTCCAGAATATATTTTACCCACAACTGCTTGCATACTTCAGCAGAGGCTTGGATTAAACAATTCAGTTGGAGCCTATGATTTCAATTTAGGTTGTAGTGGTTACATATATGGACTTAGTATGGCGAAGGGTTTGATAGAAAGCAAACAAGCAAAAAATGTCCTGTTTGTAACGGCGGAAACATACTCAAAATATATTAATCCGGGCGACAAATCGAATAAAGGAATTTTTGGTGATGCCGCGACAGCGAGCATGGTTAGTTTTCATGATGATAAAAATAATATTGAAAATTTTTTGTTTGGAACGGATGGTTTTGGTTATGATAAACTTATCATAAAAAATGGAGCAGCGAAAAATAAAGTAAAATCGACCTCGAAAGTAAAAGAGTATGGATCAGGAAATAAATATACAGACAATGATTTGTATATGGATGGTCCTGAAATATTCAATTTTACAAGTGAAGTAATTCCCAATTTTACACAAAACCTACTAGAAAAAAATGATCTACAGTTGCAAGATTGCAGTTTGTTTATATTTCATCAGGCGAATAAATTCATGCTCGAGTTTTTGAGAAAAAAAATCAATGCTCCTAAAGACATATTTTACATCGATCTGGAGGATGGAGGGAATACGGTCTCTTGTACAATCCCAATTGCATTGAAACGATGGAGTGATACATATTCTGGCAAATTCCCTGTGAAAAATATTATTTTGGTCGGGTTTGGGGTGGGTTTGTCTTGGGGTGGAACTGTAATTAATATTGACAGAAAATTGTGATGAAAGATTTATATTTAATTGGAGCAGGTGGTTTTTCTAAGGAGGTTTTACATTTAGTAGAAATTATTGAGAAAGTAGAAAAAAAATGGAACCAAGTATTTTATATTGATGATAATCCGGAGTTGATAAATACGGAAATTCGGGGTGTTAAAGTTATTGCAGGTGTAGATTTTTTCGATACGTTAGATTTTGAAGTAGATGTTGTTATTACAGTAAATAATGTTAAACATAGAGAGATAATAATTAATAAATTAAAGTTAAACGAAAGGATAAAATTTCCAAATTTATTTTCACCTTTTGCAATTATAGACCATGATTATCTTAAAATTGGGAAAGGTAATATAATTATGCATTATGTAATTCTTTCTGCGCATCTTCAAATTGGTGATTTCAATATTTTTAATTCTTATACAGGTATTGGTCATGAATGTAAAATTGGAGACATTAATAGCTTTGGTCCAAGAGTAGCTCTTTCTGGTGCTGTATCAGTTGGAAGAATGAATGATTTCGCTGTTAATTGTACTGTTTTGCAAAATAAAAATATAGGAAGTAATAATATTTTCTGGATGAATTCGAGTGTTATGCGAAACCTGAAAGATGATAATACATATTTTGGGATTCCGGCGAAAAAGATAAATTTATGATAAATAATATTAATTATATAAATGAAAATATTCTCAATGATGAGTTTGAAAATATTTTCCATAAAAGCTGGTTTTTTGTCGGACTATTGGATAAACTTCAGAATAAAAATGATTATATTACATACAGATGTGGTGCTGTTTCAATATTTATTCAGAACTTTGGACATGATCTAAAATGTTTTTCAAATATTTGTTTGCATAGATTTAATAATATTCACGTTGAAAGTGCAGGGAACGGTCGCCCTATGTGTTCTTATCACAATTGGGTTTATAATGAAAAAGGAATTCCGATTTCGAAATCGGAATATGAAGAAGATTTGTTATCTCATTGTAGAACCAAATTAGATCAGTATGAAGTGCAATCTTGTGGAAGATTTGTTTTCGCAAAAGTCAATAAGCAAGATTCGATTACTCTAGTAGATTATTTGGGATTATTTTATTATAAATTAATTGAAATTTCTTCATTCTTTAATAAAACAATAAATGATGAAACAATAGTAATTACCCACAGTGCAAATTGGAAATTATTAGTTGAAAACGTTTTAGAATGTTATCACTGCAATAGTGTGCACAAGGAAACGTTAGTTCCTATCGGGATAGGAGGAAAAAAACCTGAAAATCATTTTTATGAGAATGGTAACGATTTGGTTGATTATCCTATGAGAAAGTCAGACATGCAGACAGAACGAGAAAGTAAGCTTGCATTTATGACAAAAACTAAATATTCGCATGAGTCACTACGGCATTGGTACGTATTCCCCAATCTATTTATTACAAGTACTGCTGGGAATCTTTTTTATATCGGTAAATTAATGCCCGAGAAACCAGATTTAACAGAATTACATGCAGAGTTTGTGATGCCTAATTATACAGAGCTTTCAAAAATAGAAGAAACATTACTTGGTGCTTATGCTCAAGTCTCTGTAGAATCGTCAATAAAAGTTATTCATGAAGATCGAGTTATTTTAGAGGAAATCCAGAAAAATATATGTAAAATTGAAGATCAAAAACAGATATTCGGTGAAGAAGAATTTAGGATAAAATATTTTCATCAAAAAATAAATACTTTAATTAACTATAAATAAAAAATAAATGGAACAATTTTTAGAAAATTTTTACGAATTATTAGAAGAAACTGATCGAAGCTTGATTTCAATCAATACTGAGTTTAAAAAACTTGATGAATGGAATTCAATGACTGCTCTAATGCTTATCGCAATGTTTGATGAAAAGTATGGGGTAAAACTAAATGGGAATAATTTAAATACTGCTAATACTCTTACAGATTTGTATCAATTTATACAAAAATAATATATGGCTTTATTCTCTGTTGAAAATGTACGTATCGCCGGTGTGGTATCCGTTGTACCTCCGAATATTGTAAATAATTTGGAGAGCGATTTGTTTTCAACAAAAGAGGATGCAAGAAAATTTATTTCGGTCACCGGAGTTCTTGAGAAAAGACATGTGGATAGTTTGACATGTACGTCAGATCTATGCATACAAGCCGCAAATAGGCTTTTGGAAGAACTTAACTGGAATAAAAAGGATATAGATATATTGATCATGGTTACTCAAACACCTGACTATCTAGTTCCGAATACATCAATTATCATTCAAGATAAATTAGGATTGCCAAAGTCAACAGTATGTTTTGATGTTCCTCTTGGGTGTAGTGGATACGTATATGGATTATCTATTTTGTCAAATTTTCTTCAAAACGGCCAGTTTCAGAAAGGTCTTCTTTTGGTAGGTGATACACTAAGTAAGCAGTGTTCACCTATGGATAAAACAACTTCCCCTTTATTTGGAGATGCAGGGACGGCTAGTGCTTTACAATATTCTATTGGTGGTAAAATGGATTTTAATCTCTGGTCAGACGGAAGTGGATTTGCGGATATTATTGTTCCAGAGGGTGGTTACAGAAATCCTTTTAATGAAGGTTCTTTGGTTTTCAATGAAGATAAAGATGGAAATAAACGCTCGGGTATCAACACCTACATGAATGGAGCCAATGTTTTTTCCTTTGGAATTGGAACGGTTACTCAAGAATTGAATAATTTTTTTAATCACTTTCAAATTGAAAAGGCGAAAATAAATTATTTTTATTTTCATCAGGCAAATCGTTTTATGAATGATATGATAAGAAAGAAATTAATGCTTACCCCTGAGCAAGTTCCATACTCAATAGATAAATATGGTAACACAAGCTCTGCAACAATCCCTGTTACAATGTCGACGCAAGATATCGACCTTGAAAATACGGAAGTTGTAATGTGTGGTTTTGGAGTTGGATTGAGTATAGGTATTGTACGCATGAAGTTTGAAGATGGAATTATTAACGATTTAATTGAATATAAATGAATGCATTTTCACTTAGAAATAAAACATTTTTGGTTACCGGTGCTACATCTGGTATCGGTTTTGAAGTTTGTAAACAAATTATTATAGCAGGTGGAAATTTTATTGGATTAGGACGAAAAATAGATCAACTTGATAAGTTTATTACAGATAACAATCTTTCGGGCTCATCGGCAAGATATTTGGATGTTACAAAACGTGAAGAAATTTATGAATTAGTAGATTCTTTAGAATTGAAAATCGATGGTTTTGTGCACTCTGCAGGAATAGTGGAAAATAATCCTATCCAGTTTTTTAATGAAGAGTTGTATAACAAAATACGGTCAGTAAACCTTGATTCTGCTCTATTTTTTATTTCTCATTTACTAAGAAAGAAAAAGTTTAATAAACCGGCATCAGTCGTATTTGTTAGTTCAATCTCTGGGATGTACGGAATGAAAGGAAATGGTTTGTATGGAATTACAAAAGCGGGATTAGGTATAATGGCAAGAACGTTTGCTAATGAATTGGCATTCAAGAAAATAAGAGTTAATACAGTTGCTCCAGGCATGGTAAATACTCAAATTACGTTTGACGCGGGCAACTTTTTATCTGAAGAAGTTATTAATGAAGACAAAAAAAAATATCCTTTGGGTTATGGAGAAACTGAAGATGTCGCATTGCCAATCATATTTCTTTTATCAGAAGCAAGCAGATGGATAACCGGTCAAGATCTAATCATTGACGGCGGCAGAACTGCAATAATATAAATTCAGAACTGTAAATTAAATTATTCAGAGTTTTTTATTATTGATTTTGATCACAATTCTAATTTATGTCATCTGAATCAGAAAAATCCCGCCATGTTTTGAGTTTCCTAAAGGATCAACTATGATATGCTACAAGAATTGATTAGAAACATTTTAATTGAAACAAATGTTAAATAAAAAAATTTGGCTTTCGTCACCACACATGGATGGTACTGAAGAAAAATATGTTAAAGAAGCATTTGAAACAAATTGGGTAGCTCCTTTAGGACCAAATGTCAATGGTTTTGAAGCGGATATATCAAATTACTTAGGTCAACATGATGAAATACAAACTACGGTCTTGTCATCCGGCACCGCGGCATTGCATTTAGCATTAAACGTGTTAAATATTGGTGTTGGTGATGTGGTGATGGTACAGAGTTTTACCTTCTGCGGTACGACGAATCCTGTAAGTTATCAGGGAGCAGAGTTAGTGTTTATTGATTCTGAATTGGATACTTGGAATATGTGTCCTGTAGCCCTACAAAAGGCTTTGGAACAGTATATTAATAAGTCTGTTAAAGCGATTATACCTGTTCATCTTTACGGGATGCCTGCAAAGATGCAGGAAATCCAAAATGTTGCGGATGAGTATGGCGTTCCAATCATTGAGGACGCAGCAGAAGCTTTAGGTTCTCATTTTAAATTACAAAAATGTGGCACTTTTGGTACGTTGGCTGCCTTGAGTTTTAATGGAAATAAAATTATCACCACAAGTGGTGGTGGTGCCTTAGTTTCTCAAAATAAAGATTTGATAGATCAGGCGCGTTTCTTAGCCACACAGGCTAGAGATGTGGCACCACATTATCAGCATTCACAAATTGGATTTAATTATCGGATGAGTAATATTGTTGCAGGTATTGGTCGAGGTCAAATAAAGGTAATAGAAAAAAGAGTTGCCCAACGTAGAGTCAATAATCAACGATATCGTGACTTTTTTAAAGGTGTTGATGGAGTTACTTTCCAAACAGAACCAAATACTGATTACTTCAGTAATTATTGGCTCACTGCAATATTGATTGACCCGGTATTATCAGGAGGCATCAATAGAGAAGATGTACGTCTAGCATTAGATTCCGAAAATATCGAATCCCGTCCATTATGGAAACCAATGCACCTCCAGCCTGTTTATAAAGGGTTGAAGTTTTTTGGTACGGGAGTATGTGAAGAGTTTTTTAATACTGGACTTTGCTTACCTAGTGGTTCAAATTTGACAGACGAAGAATTTGAACGCATATTTTCAGTACTCTCGCGAATATTCATTAAATAGTGGTAAACATTTACCGAACTGTAATCAAGCCAGCTGCTGATTTTACATCTGCATTAGTCTTATTAACGATACTGTCTCCAATTATTGTATTTACAACATTCATGCTTTTATTTTTTAATGAAGGCAATGTGTTTTTTATTCAGAAAAGGCCAGGATTAAATGCAGTAATTTTTAATATCTTTAAATTTAAAACAATGCGAGATAAGTTTGATAAAGAAGGGCAACCATTGCCAGATGCGGAACGTATAACAAAAGTTGGTCAATTTGTTAGGTCAGCTTCTTTAGATGAACTCTTACAATTAATAAATGTTCTAAAGGGGGACATGAGTTTGGTTGGGCCAAGGCCTTTGTTGGTGCAATACCTTCAGCGTTACAGTAAGGAACAAACACGCCGACATGAAGTTAAACCAGGTATTACAGGATGGGCTCAGGTTAATGGTCGTAATGCCATATCCTGGGAAGAGAAACTTCGATTGGATGTTGAGTATGTTGATAATCAATCATTTTTGTTGGATTTGAAAATATTATGGCTTACCGCAGTAAATGTTCTTCATCGTAGAAATATCAATGCTGGCAATCATGTTACAATGCAGGAATTCAAAGGGTCAACATTATCAAATACGCAAACTTCGACACAGGATTCGGAAATCGGGTAAGAAAATAAATCACCCCAATCACCGATTTGTAAAGCATCCTTTCCAGGATGCTTTTTTGTTTTGCGCCAAATTCGTTGGTGAATGATTCCAAATACCCATGAGAAATGGGTATTTTTGCTTTTCATTCTGTCTATGCAGCGACTGTTTTCCAAATCCTCTTGCTACCACCGCTGGGTGGTGTTTTTGATGGATATGGTGCTGTGTACGGTTTCTGCTTTTGCTGCTACCGCGCTGTTTCACTTCCGTGAAACTTGGCCTTACCTGGTCAATACCTTTCAA
>JACCDQ011803183.1_pt1 | contig 16328 bp, 24 predicted proteins | sample 7446031 | NCBI WGS metagenome assembly JACCDQ01 (sample SAMN15323442, study PRJNA562643) | freshwater metagenome | isolation source: river surface water | place: USA:Blue River Watershed | collected 2017-08-17
ACACTTATTATACCACTTAATAATGACATAACACATCCAGTAATTAAAAGAACTTTTCAATTTGAGTGACCGAGTATCTTTCATCACCTGTTGGTCTCAAATCTATAATACAAATATACGAAACTTTTTTCATATATCCAAGTCTTTTTTCAAAAACTTTTTTATTTTTTTTTAAGAGTGATTGTGCCCGGCTTTTTAACCTCCCCACTCCATAGCTACGGGTGGCAAGATATTCACACATTCGGTTTTATTAGATGTTGGCTTCAACAACCATTCTTAAAGGTTTTACAAATATACGAAACTTTTTTCATATATCCAAGTCTTTTTTAAAAAACTTTTTAGTAACGGGGGACAGAATCGAACTGCCGTAGACCTGGCTTATGAGACCGGTGGGTGACCAACAACCTCCCCGCGATATGTTAGGAATCTTTCTTCCTAAATGTTTTACAAATATACGAAATATATTTTATAAATACAAGTCTTTTTTTAAAAAAGTTTATTTTTTATTTCTTTTTGTTCAATTGGATGGTTGTAAATTTTCCATATTTCTGCAAACATTTTCAATTCATACCCCAATTGATTATCTGCTTTCATTTTCAACATCAATTGACCATCTTCTCTTTTATACATTCCAATGAATCCAATACCATCACATCCAAATTCATCGTTAGTTTGGGTTGGACTTAAATTAGCAGATACTTCTTTAATTGCAAATGAAACTTCTTCATTTGATTGTGTCCAGATATTATACTCTTTACAATACATAATTTTATTTTTGGTGGAGAAGGTGGGACTCGAACCCACGTCCAGAAAACTAATTAATATGTTTCATTCACAAGCTTATCCAATTTTTCTAAACTGAAAAAATATAGAGTTTCTATTTTGCCATTGCCACTCTCAACTGTGGAAAGTTCACTTTAATAGGTAGCACCTCAAACGAGACCTTAATTTGATTAGGGAGGTTTCTGTTCCTAGGCACTCCTCCCATCCCCGTTACTGCTTTTCCCTTTGGGACTAGGCAGCTATTGCGTAATTATATTCGCCTTTTACTCTGTGATAGGTTTAAGGTTTCCATCTAACCTTGCTTGCATCAACTATACTACTTACGATTCCTGTCAAAAGCCAGTCATCCCCATTATTTTAATCTATATGAAAGTCCTAATCCTGGTGAGAATTCAGAACCTACTAAATTTCCAATCATCCATAGGTTTAATTCTTTCGAATTTAGTGGATTGAATCCAACAAAAGCATTTATTTTGTTAGCACCTCCTACTGGTTGGATACCTACACCTACTAAAAATTTATCTTGTTTTACGGTTCTAATAATACCGTATTTCATTTGATTTGATAAAGTTCCGCTTTTCTGACTTACTAAATTGTTGTCATCATACTTAGAACCTACAAATACTCCCCAACCGTTTTTAATGTATCCACCTGTGATGTATCCATCTAAACCTTTGTTAGTTGCCGAAACAAATAACTCTTGGGATTTCGCACTAATACTTATTCCGAGTATTAACGCAATCGTCAATAATTTTTTCATTTTTTTGGTTTGTTTAATAAACTAATAGAATCTTCTTTTGCCCACTTCTCTTTAAGTTTTGCAACCTTTTCGATTCTGTGGATTTTTCCTTTTAATTTAGTAATTTCGTCCGAGAGTTTGTTTGTGCGTACAGTCCTACTTGCATAGTCTTCATCTGTAACCTCAATCAATTCCCTTTTACGGTCTAATGATTTTATTTGAGCTTCTATCTGATATATCGTCTCTTTCTCATTAGTTAGTTTTGGGTCTAACTGAATCCCAATACTATTAAAAAATAATAACGTGGTTATTGTCAATTTTTCTATCATAACATAACTTGTCTATAAAAATATATATAGAACTTTTTACTTTTTTGCTTGTCTTATCATTAATGCCGCTGCTCTATGAACTTGTGAGTTCTTATCATGTCTTAAAGCAGTTGCCAATTTAATTTGTTTTCCAGTATCAGGATTTGTAACAGTTTTATCCATAATACCCTTTGGTAATACTGATGATAATTTGTTGATGTTAGGTTTTCCTGCTTTCTTGTCTAAATCCTTTTGTGTTTTTGGTTTTCCTTTTGCAAATGCGAAAGTATTGTTTTTCATTTTAGAGAAACCTTGTGCGACCTTATCTGGATGAAACTTACCAATGTTATCCACACCACCATCTCTATACAATACTAATGCATTTCCTTTGGTATCTTTACCACCATATATAACACCGTCTTGTCCGTATTTCTTACCCAATGAATCAATTTGTTCTTTGGATATACCTGGAACAAATAAACTCTCCTCTTTTGAGTCTACCAATTTTTCAGATGGACAATCTGCATACTTTATATTTGGGTCTTGACACTCTCTCCAATGTCCTTCTACTTTAAAAAACCCCAAACCCAATTCTCTAATATCCTTTTCTAATTGTTTATTTAGAGCATCATTTTCTTTTGGAGTATTTACATAACGATACGCAGTTACCATTCCGTATGAGGATGCTCCCTTACTGATTGCGTGTTGGTATGCTCTTCCTAATGATGCTTCGTCTAAACTATGAAATCTTTCCATTACTTTTTAATCAAATTTGCGTTCTTTAATGCTCTTGCAGTTGTTACCCACTGCTTTCCTATTGGATTGTATAATCGTTCTCTTGTGAATCCTGCTACCGATGCTTTTATTTCATCTGTAAGATTATCACCATCTTTTGTATTATCTACAATACGGAAATTACCACTAAACATAGTTTGAAATGCTCCTAAATTGTGTTGACATTCTTTCCAAATTTGAGTAACCAAATCTTCTGGTAAAGTTCTGCTTCTTTTTGAATTACGATATTGTGCTACCTCTAATGATGTATTTACAAATACCATATAACAATCGTATCCTAATGATTCAGCGTGCTCTTTTTGTTTTTTAATCTTTGCAGTATTATCACCAGTACCATCTATAATCATACCCAATCTACCTTCTTCATAGAATGCTTTCTGTGCTTGTGTAATTTTCTTACCTTTTTCTCTCTCACCATTTGGGTCTTCTGTAATAGCTTGCCACAATTCAGGATTTTCTTTTTCAATTTTTCCTAAATCTTTTGGGTCAATACCACTCTTTCTCAATTGTGCTTCAAACGCATTATCAGAGTTTATTAATTTAAACCCTGCTGCCGAGAATGATGTAATACCCTGAATACCAAATAAATCACCTGCTACTTTGGATTTACCACTACCTGGTCCTCCTGCTAAAAATACACATTTAAGAATACCAGGGTCATCTACTCCCTCATTCAATACCGATGGGTTTAGTAAGTCTTTTAACTTTATCATTTATAATCTTTTTAATAAATCATCCATGTCAATTTCAAATGCATAACCCGCACCACTATATCCTCTATCAAACTCAACTTTTAATTTTAATTTCTTTTCTAATTGTTGTTTCAATAATTCTAAAAAATCAGCATCTCCACCTTTGCCCATCCCGTCTTTTGCAAATCTATATTGGGTTGCCTTTCCACCTATCTTTTGTTTTATCACATCAATACCATCTACATCTTTCATTGAGCTAGGAACTAAAATAATTTTACCATCTTTTGATGATGGTGTAAATTTTACATTTCCTGACCAATGTGGGAAATCAAATCCCGCACTTTCTTTTAATAGTGATTTTAGTTTTATCATCTTGGTTCAAATTTTTCTATGATTTCAATTGCTTTTTCACAAAGTTTAACTACTTCTCTACTATATGGTTTGATATTTAAAATCACATCTTTAAGATTATCCAATGCTCCTTCTCTTGTCATAGGATGCATTGTTGCTTCTGAAATGGTTTCTCTTAATTTTCCTAAATGGTTAAGAGCATCCTTTTCGTTTTTCTTAAAGTAATCCACAACTTCTCTCTTCGTATCAAATGATAATTGACCTTTTCCTTTCTTTACATCATCAACCCAAAATGAATCAGAATCTCTATTGTATTCGTAATATCCTACAAGTTTACCGTTTGATAATACCTTACCATCATTAACATCCCAATTCTCTCTTAATAAGTCTTTTAATTTCATCCTATTATTTTTAATCTCCGTAATATCCTAAAATCTTTACGGATTTGATTTGTTTTAATTGTAATTTCCAAGTTGCTTTATCAGGTGCTCCATCTCCAAAAAAGAAAGTATCCCCAAATTGTTTACCAACTGATGCAGAATACTTCTTTCCGCTGATGGGAGTTACTTCTAATTTCACATTTGTTCTATCAAAGTAATCCATCATATTGTAATCAATATCTTTTGCCAATACAACTGCACCTTTACCTGGAAGATTTTCGTTTAATAAATCTATTAACTTTATCATTATGATATATATGCGTTTAATTCGTATTTATCACCCATTCCATATACTTGAATATGAAGTTGCTTTCTTTGTACCTTACCATCTTTGGATAACTCTATACTAAATCTATTAGTCTTACCTTCCGATGGTTTCTTAGGTCCCATTCCTATTTTGTGAGCAGTTTCTTCTTTATCATATTCATATCCTTGCTTTTCAGCATACTCTAATGCTGCTTCAATTGCAGATGTATATGATTTATGGTAGGTTTCGTACTTTGATTTTTCCGTTAATAAAGATTTTAATTTAATCATCTTAAAATGTTTCTTATAAATATAAATTAAAATTATAATCCAACACTATTCCAATCAGAATTATTGAACCCAGCATCTCTACCAACGGCAACTGCCATTGCTCTTGGTGCGTTTGGTTCTCCTTTTGAATTGTTGTTGATTAGAATCCGTTCCTCTCTACCGATACCCATAACCAATTGGTCAAATCGAATACCTGCTTTGTTCATTTGAATTTCAGTAATCTCTCTCAAATGTTCTGGTCTTGCGGTAGTTAAAACAATGTAGTGTCCGGCATCATACCACTCTAACATTTTCTCTTTAACACCCGGTAACAAAGTTACTACATTAGGATTTAAATCTTCGAATCGAACTTGCTCAATTAGAGTCCCGTCAATATCACTAAAAATTGTTTTGTAATTTTGTTCTCTTTTCATTGTTTTATCTTTTAGTTATTACCACTCTCACTACCCAGTAAAGATACAAAAAAGGCTTGGAATATCCAAGCCTTTTCTCAATTATTTTTAACTTTTTTTTAAATATATTGTAATGCTTTCTGAATATCCGAATCCTTAACACTATAAGTTTTACACTTCTTAATCGCATCTTCCAAAGATAACACACCCCACACATACTTACCGGCTTGCATATCAATCAACATTCTCTTTACATCAGGCCAAGAAGCGAAAGGAGCTTTGGGGTTGAAATGAACATATTTGGAATTGAACTCTAATTTAGTTCCGTTATCAGTTTCACCAGGTTCTCCGTATTCGTAGATGTCATGCATACCATCGTAATGCCCACCTTTCATCGCATCTGAAAAGGAATTTAAATCTCTGTATAATTCTGAATCATAAGAAATCTCATCACCGTTAGCATAACAAGCATACAAGTCAGAAGAAGAACCTCCTGCGAAGGTTTGTGATTTACCCCACACTAACAAATCAGGGTATTTAGCTTTTACATACTGTTTGAACAACAAAGGAACTTCTTTACGTCCGATGGAAATGTAGGGATTTTCTAATGTGTCTCCCCAATAAGATTTAGTTCTTAAACACTCTGATGGTAATTCAAAATTAACACCCAACCAAACAAATTTAATTTTAGATTTCATAACTTTTATATTTTAGATTTTAACGATTTTAACTCTCACTCTCAATTACCTTACAATATACAAAAAATATCAACACAAGTCAAGCATTTTGTTAATTATTTTTACAAATTATCTAACTTTTTTTGTGCTTTTTGCATTTCTATTTTTGCACTTTTAATATCTTGGTCTTTCCATTCAATATTTCTCTTTTTCCACCAAGTAATAGCACGTTCGGTTTCTTCTTTATTATATTTTTCCATTGCCGATTTACTACCAAATTTTTCTTTTTGCTCATCACTCAATTCATCCCATTTCAAAAGTTGTAATTGAGTAGCAAACCAACCACCAGTAGCACTTCTTCCGTAACCATCTGCACTAACTATTTTGATGATTTCTTTATCATTCATTTTAGAGTTTGTATCAATTACTTTCTGATTATTTTCAATTCGTTGTTTAAGAATTTCAATATCTTTCTGTAATTTCTCACCTTTACTCATTTTTGCCAACTCTGCTTTTAATTTTTGAGTTTCAACAGATTGACCTGTATATGGTAGAGTTGTTTTGGTTAGATAACGAAAGTGTAATTTCTGAATGTTATACCCACCTGCGTAGATTACTTCGGTATTGAATGGGTATTTATTACCATCTCTCTCAACAATACATTTGATTTGAAATGCCCCTTTTGAAGAGTTTCTTACCTCAACATTACTCATTTTATCGGTAGGTAAAGTGTATTTTTCTAATGCTTTAACCAAATCATATTTCAATACAACTTCGGTATAATGAGCATCATATTCACTAAACATTCTATCATCTTTTTTGTATCGTTGTTTAGTATCCTCAATAATATCAGCAATTAGCGGTTTTAACTCCTCTAACAATCGATTGATTAATGGATTTTTAGTGATTGATTCGTTTAGTAAATCTTTTAACTTTATCATTTTATCGTTTTAATGTTTATCACTCAATTACCTTGCAATATACAAAAAATATGAATTCAAGTCAAGCATTTTTTGAATTATTTTCGGTCTAATGTGATATTATTTTGCATTCTAATATCTCTGTTATTTAGAGTCCAAATCTCCCCATCATTCATAGCACATACGAAGAACAAATCGTGCTCTTGGGAGTAATCTATCAGTACAAACGCATAACCCTTCATCCCGTCCGAAACACGAACTATTGGGATTGAAGGGTTTAGTTGCAACATCATATTATTTAAATGTAAATCCTGTTAGTTTTTCTATCTGTGATAATGGAACTTCGTTGTTAGCAAATCCATCTGGATTAGATAAATCGTTATTGAATAAGTATGCGTAGAATTTACCTCCTACATTTACTACTTTCCAACATTGTGTAGGAACTGATATTGAACCTATCTTCTTTTCTTCTCCGATTGCTCCACTCCATACTCTTACCTTTGCACTTATGATTGCCCAATCTCTTGTTGCAGTTTCTAATGATTTCCAATCTCCCGCATTTAATCTATGTGTTTGTGGAATCATATTTGAGAAATAAAAACACTCATCTTGTATCTGTGGTGTTTGACAAAGGTTATCAGCTGCTGGCATCACGTGTCCTCTATCGTATCCACTTTTTACATAATCAGCACCTATGTTAGTTTCAGTTGGTATTTGTGGGTCTGGTTTGAAATTATCCTTTCTTTTTAATGGAGTTGGACAAGTTACCATTGCATTTGTAGTTTCCCATTGTACCAATACTGGATACTTTTTTGATTTACTGAAATGGGTTGTGTAGTTTTGATGTTTTAAAATTACAACATCTTGTCCAAATAATAATGTTGTAGAAAATAGTAAAATTAAAAGTAAAAATTGTTTCATAATTATATTGTTTGTTTGGTATAAATATATAATTGTACTATAAAAAGAACTTTCATCAACATATTAGGAAAATCCTATTTTTTTGTGTTTTATATAATTTTTCTTATATCTATATACAAATAGTTATAAACAAACAAAAAAAATACAATTATGATTCACTTATTCGTAGGTATCCTTTTAATGTGTAGCTCATTAGGAGCAGTAATCTCAAAAACAAACAAAGAGTTTGGTTTTAGAAAACAAAGAGAACATACCGAACCTTTAAAGTTAGATTAAAGCATTAATCTTGAACCAATTAAAAAGTTACTTAATATTGGTGCTCCCGGTGCAGTTGATGTATTGATTTTATAATTGATACTCAACCCAAATCTTTTACTAATTTTATAATCAAAACTAGCACCACTCATTATCCCCAAGTCTCTATTATAAGAATAATCACCTGTTTTAGTATTCCAACTTCCACCTGGAAGCATTGTGAATACCTGTGGTGATACTGTTAGTTTCTTACTTACGGTATATGGTTTTGTCCAAAATACAACACCAGAACTACTCATACTATATTCCATACCACTACCCGCATCTATAAATAAGTTTACAATACCTACATTGTAACCATATGTTCCAAATTTAGGGTGTGGTATGATTACAGTTGCTCCAACCAATCCCATATAGTTTCCTGCTAAATATGCACCTGTTACTGAATATGAATTTATAGATTTTAATGCTCCATCTGCAAAGTTCATTTTAGTATATCCACCACTCAATGCAAATTGTTTTAGATTACTCCAAATCATAGAGTTTAGTGAATAACTCTCATCACCTGCCATAGATGAACGAGATACACCCGTTGATATAATTGCTGCCCATTGTCCATCTGCACCTTCTACCGTTGATAAATCAGATGCTAATAATAATGGGTTTAGATTTTGAGATTTTTTCTCTTCCTTCTTCTTTTCTTCTTTTTTCTCTTCCTTCTTCTCCTCTTTCTTTTCTTCTTTTTTAGATTCTTCTTTCTTCTCTTCCTTTTTAGTTTCTGATTTAGATTCCTCTTTTTTCTCCTCACTCTTACTTTCAGATTTGCTTTCTGATTTTGATTCACTCTTTGTTTCCGATTTAGTTTCAGTCTTTGTTTCGGTTTTACTTTCCGATGAAGATGAACTATTATTAGAAGATGAACTATTACCTTCACCAGATGAAGATGATGAACTACTACTCGATGAAGATGATGAACTTGCAGCAGGTGTAGATGAACTACTACTTGCAGCAGGTGCAGGTGGTGGAGTTGCCGCAGGTGGAGTAGGTGGTGGTGGAGTTGCTGCACTTGCCGCAGCTGCACTTGCAGATGAACTTGCCGCAGATGAAGCCGAACTACTTGCCGCAGAACTTGCCGCAGTTGAAGCTGCCGTAGATGCTGCCGATGAAGCAGCTGCACTTGCCGCAGAACTTGCAGCAGATGAAGCAGCTGCACTTGCCGCTTGTGTTGCCGCTGCACTTGCTGCTTGATTTACTGCTTGATTTACCGTTTGTTGAACCGTTTGTTGAACTACCACATTAGTAGGGCAACCCATAGCAGAATATGCTGCATATGTAGTTTGCAACCACATTTGTAATTCTCCACTTTGAACCTGTGATGGGGTAAATACTCTAACTTGGTTGTAGAATGATACAACTGCATTACCATTGACATAAGTAGTAGTGGCAACTTTTACCTCGCCACTACACTTATCTATAAATGTTTGTGTAAATATTTGTCCGTTAGCTTTGGAAGCTAGTAAGGATATAAATAACACACTTAATAGTATTCTTAACTTTTTCAATCATTATTAGTTTTATTACTCTTATAAATATAAGATTAAAAACTAAACCTAGCTCCAATTTGTACCTGCCATTTCGAACCAATTTGGTCTACTGAATATGGTTTTTGTGTTGGTTTTGTGAATGAAAAAGTTTCTCCACTTACCTTTGTTAATCCCACCGATGATGTAGAATTGAATGAGTTAGATACAAAATATGTTTCACCCCATTCATTATTTAATAGGTTTGTTAGATTGAATATATCAGCAGTTAATTCAAATCCTTTACCAATTTTTTGAACTATCTTTGCGTCTATGGTTGTAGACCACGGTGTTCTTCCTCCGTTTCTTTCAGTAAAGTTTCCTTTTCTACTACTCAAATATTCATTACTATTTACAAAATCAGTAAACGATTGTGCTTGTAATGTATTTGGAATATATTTTAATACTTCATCATCTTTGAATATGTAAACTAAACCTGCCGCTTGTGGATTATTCTGTAAGTTGGTGTTTATCAATCCCCAAGTAAATGGTATTCCACTCTGTGAGTTTAACACCATAGATACTTGTGTTGTTTTAAATGATTTTGTAATCTGTGATATAATACGGTGTCTAATATCAAAATTAGAATATGCTAACTGTGGGTCATTAGGAGTTAGTGATTGGTTCAATGTCCAATTACTTTCCATTGAGTTTCTAATACCATTTGTTAAATCTTTTGCTACTCCGTATGTGTATGCACCGTAAATATCTAAACCAAATGGATACTTTTTAGTTACAGATGTTGTTAATTGGTATCTATACCCTTTATCCGTATTTGATAATAAATATGCGTTTGATAAGTTTGAATTTATCTTTACTCCACTATATATTGGCATTTGTTTTTGAGTATCAAATGAATAGTAAGTTGGATTTGTTGTTACTATGTTGATTTGTTGGAATTTCAAATCGTTTATTACTTGTGTATATAATCCCTCTACTGAAAACTTATATCCATTGATTGTTTTATCTACTGCCAAATTACTTCTTAATACGGATGGCATTTTAAATCCGTTATCAACCAAGTCAATTTGTGTTAAGTTTTTTTGTCCGTTGTTAAATGCAAATGTTTTAGAACCATCTGTAATAGGGTCACCTACATTCTTCAAACTTGCTCTGTTATTTAAATCAAATGAACCAAACCCAATACCATCGTTGTAGTATGCATATCCTAACCAAGCAAATGGTATTCTACCTACAAACACACCACTACCACCTCTTACAACTAAATCATTATCCAACTTCCAATTGAATCCAAAACGAGGAGAGATGTTGATGTTGTTAAAGTAATCATTTGTATATTGTGTTGGTGTTTGTGAACTTAATGCCGGTTTGTTTGGTAAGTGTGTGTAATCAAATCTAACACCAGGTGATAGTTTTAAGTTTCCTAATGTAATTTCATCTTGTACATATGCACTTAATAAGTTTATATCAAATTGTGCATAAGGATTATTGAATATATAATCTCTTGTGTTGTTTTGGAAACCATAAAACCCTCTTACTCTATTTACTTTTCCTACAAAATAATCATCCAGTGATTTGTAGGAAATTCTACCATTCCAACTATTTACAAAACCGTAATCAATTTTGTAAAACTCATTATGTGTTCCAATTAAGAATGAATGATTACCAACTGAAAAGTTAAAGTTATCAGTAAACTCAAATGTTTTTTGCTTTAAGTTAAAGATAGTTGCTTCTCTTTCGTTTCCAATAAAGATAGTTCCACCATTGTATGCAATTTCCGTTTGTGGAAAACCAAAGTTTTCACTCAAAGGAGTTCTATAATCGTGAATATCGGTGTATCCTAAAATTAAAGAGTTAGATGCTGAACCAAAGTGTGAACGAAGTTCTAATACACTCGCTGATTGGACTACATTTTGTTTAAAATCTTGTGAACCAAAACGGAAGTTTGCTGCATCTCTTTCCAAATTGGTAGCATCTGAAACAGTTGTGTTGTTTCTTAATGTTAATTGGTTATTATCATTGATATTCCAATCCAATCTATTAAAAAACTTTTTAGAATTAGAAGTAATATTGTAATCTTTGTAATCACCCACATTGTAACCGTATTTAGTTTGAGTGTAATCACTTATCTTTTTTGCAGTAACCTCATCTATCAAACCACCAGAATTGCTACCATAGAATACAGGTTCGTTACGATGTGTAATCTCTTGATTTGTAAATAAGAATAGTTTGTTTTTGATTAAAGGTAATCCAATACGGAATCCACTTTGTACATCTACATAATCCTTTGTTGTATTGAATCCTGCTAATGTACCGTTTCTACCGAATGTATAAACAGAACCCTTAACATCATTTGTACCACTACGAGTAATTGCGTTGATTGAACCACCCAAAAAGTTTCCAACCTTTACATCATATGGTGCAATATACACCTGAATATCCTGAATTGCATCTACCGATATTGGAGATGTACGAGTTGATGAACCTGGCATACCAGATGTACCACCCTGTCCTCCTAATGATGGTGAGAATCCAATTGCATCGTTATTGATTGTACCATCTATTGTTACGTTATTATAACGAAAGTTTGTACCTGCAAATGAATTGTTTACCGATTGTGGAACTAACTTTGTGAAATCAGTAATTGCTCTACTCAATGTAGGAACTGATTTAAGTTTTTCTTCTCCTAAATAAATACCTGCTCCTGTCTTTGTACCTCCTTTGGTAGCAGTAATCACAACCTCTTTAAGTTGTGTTGTTTCTTCTTCTAATGTTATATCCAAATCATTAGAACCCAATACTAAATAAACACCATCTTTTTCTAATCCTTTGTAACCTACCGATGTTACTTTAACTTTATACGGACCTCCTACATTGGCATTGAATATATGAAAAATACCATTCACATCTGCCGATGCTCCGTATTTTGTGCCAGTTGTTGTGAGTGTTAATTGGATTGTGGAACCAGGTAGTGTTTCACCTTTGTTGTCCTTAATTGTTCCATTTAGATTGGAATTTGTAACCTGTGAGATTGCTGATGTAGAAATCAACAATGCTAAAAATAAAAATAGTTTCCTCATTATTGTTTGTTTAAGTTCAACAATAAGTAGGAAACTATCTTATTAAAATACTATTACCAATATTACCAAATTGTTAAATTACTTTGGGAATTTACCTTTCTTAATCATTCTCAATAAGATACGGGCACAAGCAATATCTAATGCTTTCTTTGTTGATGTTCCGATTGTAGATTGATTAAACTTAACATCATCTACGGTTGCATCTGATATTAAAGATAGTTCACGAGTTGTAGTTGCTTCACCTAAACCAGATGCACCAAATACTTCACCCGTTTCAGCATCTGTGAATCTAACTTGCAAACCTAAACGAGTTACCATTTTGTTTTTAACTCCATCTTTTAAATTTACAGTTTCATCTTCTGATACTGAAAAATCATATACCTCAATCGTTACGAAATAGTGTGCCAATCTAATCTTACCTCTACCATCTAATTTATCTTGTGATATACCAGATTGAGATGCTTTGAATTGAGCAACCATTCTATTTTTTAATTCGGTCTTATCCTCAGTAAAAGTAAAACGATTGAGATTTTCAAGGTATTCCATAGATATATTAGCAACACCCAAGCCCACCTTCTTCTCTTTAAGTTCCGGATACTGTTCCAAAATTTCATCACTTATTCCACATTTTAAGATTTGAACTGGTATTGTTGGACCATCGTAGTCCATCAATTCACTAATATCAACCTTTGTTTCAAATGATGCTTTGTAGTTTTCTGTTTTAGTTGTTCCTACGGTTTGTCCGAACGTGGTTATACTAATCAGTATAATACCTACAAGTAGTAATAATTTTTTCATACATATAAATAGTTTTGTTCAACTATAAGTATAAAAAAAAGGGAGAATAAATCTCCCTTTAATTACTATCCTAATTCATCATTTTTTGGTTCTTCCTTTTTTCTATGGGTGAACTTATCTAATGTATCAGCCCCCATTCCAATTGCCGTTATTATAACAACTGCATTTACTAAATCGGTTGATGGTGCAAAATCTGTATGTGTATAAGAATTTGCTAACATCGTTCCTGATAAGAATATTGCACCTATCATTGCAACAATTGGTTTTACTGAAATAGAACCTCTTTCATCTTTGAATAAATCAATAATCCATTCCTTGAATGTCATATTATCCGTTGATTTCGCCATCTTCGTCTTTTATTTTACCACATTTCAAGCATTCTTCATCTCCGTCTCCGTCAGAATCACCCCAAACGTGTTCACATTGTCTGTGTGCAAAGTATTCATCTATTTTACCATCACCATCGAAATCTAAACCATCCATTACACCATCACCATCTTCATCGATTTCAGTACCTTTCTTTTCTACTTTTGGTGCTTCTTCAACTACCGATGATTCTTCGGTTGATGAAGTTGGGAATACTACTGGTGTTTCTCCGTTAGGATTCATTGGTGTTGGTGGAGGCATATCGGCAGTATTACTTAACGATACACCATCTTCCTCATCCATCTTCTGAACCAACATTTTATCTTTGTCAGTATCCGAAAACCAATAATCTATAATCTTACCATAAGAACCAATGAAAGCACCTAATAATAACATTAGTAATTCTTTCCAAGCTCCTGCTACTACCGTGTTATTTACAATTGCTGCAAATATACCACCTATAATCAACATAAACCCACCTAAAACCATAGCGGTAATATACCATCTACGTTTCATCATTGAGTTTAATAGGTCTTTAAAACCACCTGCTTCTATATTATTTTCCATATCTAATTACCATTGAGGTTTTTCTTCCTTAAACTCATCACCTTCCTTTTTCTTAGGTTTAGGTGCAGGTGCAGGTTGTGCGGATGCTCCTTGTGGTGCTGCTACTGCTTTTTCCTTAATGATTACTGTCTTACCACCGGCTGATTGTTGTTGTGCCTGTTGGTTAGAATTAGTGATGTTGATTACCGGCGCAGGTGCTGATGTTGCTGCTGCTGGTTCATCTCCTTCACCAGTTAGTTGTTTGGTTACATAACCTCCAACTCCCAATGCGATTGTGCTAGCAAGTCCAATTAAAATACTCTTTAATGAACCTCCTCCTGAATTTTCTGCTTCTTCTGCCATTTTTTGTTTTTTAGTTTATAATTTGTTGAAATCCGTAACCCCTAGTTGTTTATTATTATTGTCAAATAATGCTATTCTATATGCTGATGATGGTAATGCAGTTGTATATACTTTTAATACATTATCTCCTGCTTTAACATCCATCACTTCCTTTGATACTACTCTATTTGCAATATCAAATATTTTAACAGTTACAGTTTGTGCTGCATCTATTTTTACATTCATTGCAACTTCGTTTGTTACAAATGGTGTCTGTAATTTAATACCAACCTTATCAGATATTTTAAGTTCTTCTGAAACCTGAACTGTTGGTAGAACTTCTACCTCATTTTGGCAACTTACTAAGGTTGCGATTATTCCTAATCCTAAAATTATTTTTTTCATTGTGTTATGATAGTTGTTTTTCCTAATTCTTTACGAGTAACATCTTCCAATAACAAATATAAATATCTACTTTGTAACGATTTCGTATAAATCTTCTTTACATTTTCTCCATTTTGTCCAATAAATCTTTCCCTACTAACAACTTGTCCACTTTCTTTATCTATTAAAGTTAGTGTGTATGTACCCTTTGATGGTAAATCGAAATATATAGATTGACCGTTAGTTACAGAACTTTCAGTTACGGTAAATATCTTTTCAATTGGATTTACAGGAGTTGGTATATCTGGTGTAGAACATCCCAATAAAATAAAAGAAATAAATAATATCTTTTTCATTAGTTTAGTTTTACTTTTAATTGTGTTCCATCCTTACTTACCGCATCCGTTGTTGAAACGGATGTTAAACCTAAAATTCCCTCGATACCAATTTTTGGTACAAATGTTATTTTATACTCTGTTGTTTTATCCAATGTAGTTGAACCATCTGTTATCAAAGAACCTAAATTTACATAAGTTCCTTTATCAGTTGCAAAGTTAGTAGGATTACCTTTTGTTGTAAAATCTACTTTTTGAAATTCTAATGCAGTATTATCATAATTCAACTTAAATTGTGTACCTACCAATTGTTGTTGTAATGGGTCTAATGTTATTGTTATTATTACTTTACCACCCACATTTTCTCCCATAATAGTTGCATTTATTTCATTTGCAATTACGGAATTCATAGTTCTAATACTCATTGGTGCAGGTGTAGTTTGTTGTGCTGAATGCGATAAGTTTACATCACCAACCCAAGTTACATTCACATTATATGTGTTGTTTAAAGTTCCAGTATTCAAACTAAATGGATACAAACTTCTTGTTGCATTAAATTGTGTATTCCAATTGGATTTTGTTATAGCATCATATTCAGTTTTACTATATAACTTCATCAAATAAGTTAATGCTGAATATTGTGTAAGTGGTGCAACTCCTGTTAAATGTTGTAATAGTTTGTAAGTATCTGCTTCATTGAATACACCATTGCCATCCACATCTGCGTTCATATATTGTAAACCAGATGTAAATTCATTTCCACTTTCGTTTCCAAGTAATCCACCCATTGATAATTCTTTAAATGCCAAATAAACATCCGATACACTTACAATACTACTATATAAAGTGTTTAATTCGGTTTGTGAATTTGCTATTATATCAATTCCATGTTGTTTATAACTTTGAATTTGTGAAAATGTAAAATTTGTACCAGCAGTTATTGCAAACGCGTCACCCATATTTCTTATTGAATTTTGGAATGAACTATTTGTTATCTGTGTTGTTACATTTGTTGGTATTATATATGTTTTCCACCAACCGCTTACATTATAAAGTTGAATGTTACCTTCGTATATATCTAAAAATTTAACCGATGTTATGTTTGCAAATGCAGGTGATGATGAAT
>JACCDQ012100330.1_pt1 | contig 16327 bp, 12 predicted proteins | sample 7446031 | NCBI WGS metagenome assembly JACCDQ01 (sample SAMN15323442, study PRJNA562643) | freshwater metagenome | isolation source: river surface water | place: USA:Blue River Watershed | collected 2017-08-17
CGCCGAGCGTCTTGTCATGTAGTGCCAATTTGGGAGAAGCTAAAGGCTACGCCCTGGATCCCTTCAAAGGCACACTTGATTTCACGGTTTTTGATGGCGGTGGTCTACCACCGACACCCACGGTGGGTATCGTCACCATATCGATCCCACCGGCTAATCCCGGAGATCCACCTACTTCAGTGAAACGGTCATTCTGTGTGGGCTGTGGAGGTGCCAGCGGTGGTAGTGTTGGCGGCGACTCAAAATCCGCACTGGGTGCTGGTGACTTGAGCAAGCAGGTGCCTAAAAATGTGCGCCGTACTTATTGGTATAAAAAATAGAGTCACTATTTTGCTGCTCTTTGTTTAAGCTGTAAATAAGCCTATGCTCACCCCCCACATGGGGGATGGTGCGCACAATTTGTCTGAGTTAGTCTGTTCCCTGAGCATCCGGCACAAGACCGGTCTGCCTAAACAGGGAGAGGACACTCATGAACAAGCGGGCTGCCGGTGCTGGTTTCACTTTGATCGAGTTGATGGTCGTGGTTGCCCTGGCTGCCCTGTTGCAGTCCCTGGCGGTACCAGCGTTTCGCGGCTTTATCAACACGATGCGCCTGACGGTCGCCGTCAATTCTCTTTTCACCAGCTTGTTGCTCGCACGCAGCGAGGCCATCAAGCGCAATGGGCGTGCTGTGTTGTGCAAGTCTGCCGGTGGCGCAGACTGCGTGACCAGCGGAAACTGGGAGCAGGGCTGGATTGTTTTTCATGACACCAACAACAACACTCGGCGCGATGCTGGAGAGGCGATTGTGTTGCATCAGCAAGCGATGGACTCTTCCATACTCTTGACAGGCAATAGTCCGCTGGCGAGTTATGTCTCATACACTGCTATGGGACAAACCGCATATGCTTCAGGGGCTTTCCAGGCTGGTACGCTCACCGTGTGTGTGGCATCTGCGGGCAGCCAGGAGGCGCGTCAAATTATCATCAACAGTGCCGGGCGACCCCGTACCATCCGCACGATGGTGGCACATTGTCCGGTGTGATCAACGCCCCACCTCATCCACCAGCGTCTTGAAGTCGTCGATGTCTTCAAAGCTGCGGTACACACTGGCAAAACGCACGTAGGCCACTTTGTCGATCTTTTTCAGCTCATACATCACCAGCTCGCCGATGCGGGTGGACAGGACTTCGCGCAGGCCCAGGTTCAGCAGTTTTTCTTCAATTCGTTCCACGGCGGCATCTACCTGCTCGGTGCTCACCGGGCGTTTGCGCAGCGCCAGTTTCATGGAGGCCAGCAGCTTGGCGCGTTCGTATTCGATGCGGCGGCCGTCCTTTTTGACAATCGCCGGAAAGTTCACTTCCGGGCGCTCGTAAGTGGTAAAGCGCTTGTCGCACGAGGCGCAGCGGCGTCGCCGCCTGATGAGGCCCCCGTCTTCAGACACCCGGGTTTCCACCACCTGGGTGTCGGGATGACTGCAGAAGGGGCATTTCATGTTAGCTTGTCATTGCGAGCGAAGCGCGGCAATCCATACAGTCTGGGTTCATGGATTGCTTCACTTTGTTCGCAATGACGGTTACTTTTGCAATGACGGTTTGGTTTAGGCCGAGTACACCGGAAAACGTGCCGTCAGGGCGTTGACCTTGGCGCGCACGGCGGCGATGTTGGCTTCGTCACGCGGGTTGTCCAATACGTCGGCGATCAGGTGGGCGGTGAGGCGGGCCTCTTCGTCCTTGAAGCCGCGTGTGGTCATGGCCGGGGTGCCGATACGCACACCGCTGGTGACCATCGGCTTTTCCGGGTCGTTGGGGATGGCGTTTTTGTTGATGGTCATGTGCGCAGCACCCAGCACCGCCTCGGCTTCCTTGCCGGTGATGTTCTTGGAGCGCAAGTCAACCAGCATCACATGTGATTCGGTGCGGCCACTGACAATGCGCAGACCGCGCTCGGTCAGCGTTTCAGCCACGATGCGCGCGTTGGTCAGCACCTGTTGCTGATAGGCCTTGAATTCAGGCTGCAACGCTTCCTTGAAGGCCACCGCCTTGGCCGCGATCACATGCATCAGCGGGCCACCTTGCAGGCCGGGGAAAATGGCGCTGTTGATGGCTTTCTCAAACTGCGACTTCATCAGGATGATGCCGCCGCGCGGGCCGCGCAGGCTCTTGTGGGTGGTGCTGGTCACGATGTCGGCATGTGGCACCGGGTTGGGGTAGACCCCGGCGGCGATCAGGCCGGCATAGTGGGCCATGTCCACCATGAAGATGGCGCCCACGTCCTTGGCCACTTTGGCAAAACGTTCAAAGTCGATGCGCAGGCTGTAGGCGCTGGCGCCGGCAATGATCAGCTTGGGTTTGGAGTCATGCGCCTTGCGCTCCATCGCGTCGTAGTCGATGGCTTCGTTGGCGTCCAGGCCATAACTCACCACGTTGAACCATTTGCCGCTCATGTTGAGCGCCATGCCGTGCGTCAGGTGGCCGCCTTCGGCCAGGCTCATGCCCATGATGGTGTCGCCGGGCTTCAAAAAGGCCAGAAACACGGCCTCGTTGGCCGAGGCACCGCAGTGGGGTTGCACGTTGGCCGCTTCGGCACCAAAGATTTGTTTGACGCGGTCCAGCGCCAGTTGTTCGGCAATATCGACAAACTCGCAGCCACCGTAGTAGCGCTTGCCGGGGTAACCTTCGGCGTATTTGTTGGTCAGCTGGGTGCCTTGCGCTGCCATGACGGCGGGCGAGGCGTAGTTTTCACTGGCGATGAGCTCGATGTGGTCCTGCTGACGCTGATTTTCAGACTGGATGGCGGCAAACAGCTCGGGGTCGGTTTGTTCGATGAGGATATTTCGGTTGAACATGGCAGTCCTTAAGACATTGGTCCTGTGGGTTAAGGTGCCCAGGCGAACGGCTGATCACAAAACCAATCATGGTGCTGCGGCACGCTCCCCCGTGGTATTCCCACATCAGCCGTCTCCATTTTTTGAGGACAGACGGCTTATCGCCAGTTGCGTGCGGGGGTGAGTTTAACTGACGCGCTTATTTCAGCGCCACGACAGCTGTTTTGTTCAAATCAGCCTTGGAAAGTTTGCTGCCGGAGCTTGGCGCTGAAGGTGCGGCATTGGATGGCTCCGAAGTCGCCACCATGGGAACTTTTTGCCCTTGCACCACCAGTTGAAGCCGCGCGTGTTCTGCCAGCACTTTGGCGGTGTAGCCGCCGTCTTCTTCCAGGTTGGCGGCACCGACATAGTTTCTCAGCCCGCCTTCGATCGAACCAGCCACCCGAATGCAGTCCTGCAATATTTTTGCGCCCACCTGCAGGTTGGCCACCGGGTCAAAGGCGGCAAATTTGCCACCAAAGCTGATGTATTTGTCGCTGTGGATCTTGGTCATGACCTGCATCAGGCCCTGCGCACCCACGGCGCTTTGCGCAAACGGATTGAAGCCGGATTCAACGGCCATCACCGCCAGGATCAGCGTCGGGTCGAGCTTGACACGCGCACCCACGTTGTAGGCTTCCGAGACCAGGGCACTGATGGGTTCGGGTGCCACGCGGTATTTTTTGCTCAGCCAGAAGGCCACGGCCGCTTGTTGCTTGGGCAACTCCTTGGGGTCGGTTGCGGTGGCGCGGTCACTGGCCAGCAGGTTGCTGACGACACCGCTCACTTCTTGCTGGCGCTCCTGCAGCCAAGTGAAAAGCTGGATTTCGCCAATCTGGCGCAACTCGGGGCGTGCCACCAAAGCCATGGCGGAAAATAAAACAGCCAGCCCGATCAAGGCAAAGCTGTTGTGGGTCATTTGAAAAATCCCCTTGGTCACGGCTGCCAAGGCATGCCGCAGGCTGGAACTCATAGTTTTAGATGCTGTCATAGCTTCTCCTTCTTGCGCGAGGGTTGATGCGACTTCAAGACTGGCTTAAAGTAGATCAATGATCCAGGCATGGGTTGTTACGCTATCAATATCCTGCGATGTTTTCCCTTTGATGCAGAGATTTGATGTTGCCGGGGTCGGCAGCGGGTGAGGGTTATCCCTTGAATTTGACAAGGATGGCGGATTCTAGGGGGATTTTATATACCTAGTCAACCATAACAAATTAAGTCATTATTCATTAAATGAATTGACTTTTTTACGGTTCACGGGTTTCCAGTCGTGAAAACGAGGCAGAAAATACAAGCATGAATGCATCATTTTTTCAAGGTTCCAAGTGGCTGCGCCGTCTGGTTTGGGCGATTGTTGCCCTGTTGCTGGTATGGGGCTTGAGCTGGTTGGCGCTGCCGCCCTGGCTCAAGAGTCAGTTCCAAACCCAGCTGGGGGAGCAGCTGGGTCGCCGGGTGACCGTGGGGCAGGTCGAGTTCAAACCCTGGTCGCTCGAACTCACCCTGCATGACTTCACGGTGGCACAGGCTGCCGGTCCTGCACCACAGACGGAGGCGCTGCCCCAGCTGTCTGTCAAGCGCCTCTATATAGATGCCGAGCTGCAGTCCCTGCTCAGGTTGGCACCGGTGGCGGATGCCATCACGCTGGAGTCGCCCCTGCTGCGCCTGACGCACCTGGGTCAAGGACGTTATGACTTCGACGATGTCTTGACCCGCCTGGCTGCAGCGCCAGACAAGCCCGCATCAGATCCCCTGCGTTTTGCCCTGTACAACCTGACGCTGGCTGAGGGCGCGATCGATTTCACCGATGCACCCCAACGCAAAACCCATCACATCAGCAGTCTTGTGATCAAGGTTCCTTTCTTGAGCAACTTGGCCTCGCAGCGCGAGGTGGTGGTGACGCCACAACTGGCTTTTTCGCTGAATGGCAGCCACTTTGACTCCAGCGCGCAAAGCACGCCGTTTGCCCAGAACCACAAAACAGCGCTTGACCTGAAGCTGTCCAATCTTGACCTCGCCCCTTACCTGGACTATCAACCCGCAGGTTTGCCGGTGCGCCTGACTTCGGCGGTGCTGGATGCTGACCTCAAACTCAGGTTTGAGAAAAGTCCCGATGCCAGGATCCGTCTGGAAGGGCAGTTACAGGCCAGCAAGGTGAAATTGGTGTCAGCTTCAAAGGGCAAGTCGCCAGCCTCCGCCGATCTGCTGGCGTTCAGCAAGCTGTCAATTCAGGTCAAAGACCTGCAGCCCTTGTTGCAGGACGTGCAGTTGGCCAGCCTGACCCTGACCGAGCCCCGCGTGAATCTGGCGCGTGACGCGGCCGGCCAGTTGAATTGGCTGACCTTGTTCAAACCGGCAGGTACCGCCCAGGCGACCCCGGAAAAATCTGCCAAGCCCTGGAAGGTGAGCCTTGACCAGTGGGCCGTGCAGGCAGGTCAGGTGGCCTGGCAGGATGCCAGCATCAACGTACCCAGCCGCCTGCAACTGAGCGCGCTCGATGTGACGGCCAAGGACTTCAAGTGGCCCATGACCGCGGCCATGCCTTTCGAGGGCAAAGCGAAGCTCGACGCAGCCGGGTTCACGTTCAACGGCAGCGCGACCGACCAGAACGCCCAGCTCGCGGCCCAGGTGACTGACTTGCCCCTGGCCGTGGCCGCGCCTTACCTGGCGCAGCTGGTGCAACCTCGCCTCAACGGGATATTGAATACCGAGCTCAAGTTGCAATGGCAAGCCGCCCCACAGGCGGGCCAGGAGGCACAGCTTGAGGTGCAGCTACCGCAATTGACGCTGGACCAATTGGCGCTGGTGCCGAACCTGCGTGGCAAGCAGGGCAAACAGTCACTGGCAAGTATCAAACAATTGCAGTTGGCGGATGTCGCCTTGGATCTCACGCGCCGCACGGCCAGTCTGGGCCGGGTCACTTTGACCCAGCCCCAAACCCGTGTGCTGCGCGCGGCCAACGGGCGCTGGATGTACGAGGACTGGCTGCGGCCGCCAGCCCGCGAAACCCGCGCCGCGCGGACCGCGCCAGTCAAGGCACCACCCGGCAAAGACTGGACGCTGGCGGTGCAGCAACTCGACGTCCGGAATGGACAGGTGGGGTTTCTGGACCAGTCCACGGCCAGGCCGGTGGAGCTTGATGCGTCTGCCATCACCTTGCAGTTGAAAAACTTTTCAACCGCCCAAGGCAAGAAATTCGGTCTGAATCTGGCAACCCGGGTGCAGCATGGCCGTACTGAATCCGGCAACCTGGACTGGCGCGGCGCGGGCCAGTTGTCGCCTCTGCAAGTTCAGGGCCAGTTGACTGCGCAACATGTGCCTGTTCATGCGCTGGAGCCTTACCTGGCCGATACGCTTAACCTTGAACTGTTGCGTGCTGATGCCAGTTTTAAAGGACAGATCAATTTTGCCCAGCAGCCAGACGGCCTTCGTCTGAAAGTGCAGGGCGACACCAGCGTCGAAGACTTTCAGGCCAACACGCTGGCGCAAGCGCAACCCTTGGTGCCGGGTGAGCCCTTGTTGAACTGGAAGGCCTTGAGCTTGCGAGGGCTCGGGCTGGAACTGGCGCCAGGCGTTGCGACCCAGTTCAATGTCCAGGAAACCGTGCTCAGCGACTTTTATGCGCGCTTGATTCTCAGTGCGGCCGGTCGCTTCAATCTGCAGGATGTGCTCAAACCAGCACAGCCGACGGCTTCTGCGTCAGCACCGGTGGCCACGCCACTGGCTGTGGCGCCAGACCTGCCTGCAGTGGTCAACTTCGGCCCCATCAGCCTGATCGGTGGCCGGGTCAACTTCAGTGACCGCTTCATCCAACCCAATTACTCGGCTGATTTGAGCGAACTCACGGGCAAGCTCAGCGCCTTTTCCTCACAGGCTCCGAATGGCGTGGTGCAACTGGCGGACATGGAGCTGCGCGGACGGGCCCAGGGTACCGCCTCGCTGGAGGTATTGGGCAAACTCAATCCCTTGGCCAAACCGCTCGCGCTCGATATCGCGGGCAAGGTGCGCGATCTTGAATTACCGCCGCTGTCTCCCTATTCTGCGCGTTACGCCGGGTATGGCATTGAGCGCGGCAAACTCAGTGTGGATGTGGCCTACCAGGTGCAGCCAGACGGCAAGCTTTCGGCCAACCACAAGATTGTGCTGAACCAGCTCAAGTTTGGTGATGCCGTACCTGAAGCCAAGAACACTTTGCCGGTTAAATTGGCGGTGGCTTTGCTGGCTGATCGCAATGGTGTGATCGACATCGACCTGCCGGTCAGCGGGTCCCTGAGCGACCCCGAATTCCGTCTCGGGCCAATTGTGTTCAAGCTGATTGTCAATCTGGTGGTGAAAGCCGTCACGGCGCCATTTTCCTTGCTCGCAAATATGCTGGGAGGTGGTGGCGATGAGCTGAGTGTGGTCAACTTTGTTTCGGGCAGTGCCGCCCTGAGCCCGGAGGCGCGCGCCGGACTCGACAAAGTGGCCAAAGCGCTGCTGGAACGTCCAGCCCTGACCATGACGGTGGTGGGCAGCGCCAGTCTGGGGCATGAACGCGAGGCCTTCAAGCGTGCGCAGTTGCAATCGCTCGTGTTGGCGGAAAAGCGGCGGAGCGGTGTCGTGAACGGCGCCAGCGCGGAACAGGCGCAGGCGCTGACGGTGTCAGAGCAGGACTATCCAGTGCTGCTCAAGGCGGTTTACAGGCGCGCCGACTTTCCCAAACCACGCAACCTGATTGGCCTGGTGAAGGACCTGCCGGTACCAGAGATGGAGGCCTTGTTGCTGGCCAACCTGAGCGCGACCGAGGCCGACATGCGGGCACTGGCCGAACAGCGCGGTGTGGCGGTGCGCGACTACCTGGCCAGCCTCAAGCTGCCCATGGAGCGCCTGTTCCTTGGCGCCTCCAAAGCCGTGCCGGATGATGACAAGTGGCAACCCCGGGCTGAACTCAATCTGGCCACCCGATAGCCGCCTGTCACTGCCCAGACAGCAGGCAAAATTGTTTTTTTGCCAACTTTCAAAACCCGGCGAAAATAGGCGTTTATTCCCGCTGCCATGCAGCGGGCACTTTCTCATTTTTGTGCGCGATGTCGATGTTCCCTTTTTCTACCCAAAGCAAAACAAGCCCCACTTCCGACGCGCCGGCCATCAGCGCCAAAACGCCTGAAGTTCATCCGCTGGATGGCCTCACGCATGGCGCTTTTTCGGCGCAAACATCCAGCGAGCGCATGGCCTGTATCCGGGAATGGCTGGCGAGCAGCCCGAGCAGCGAGCAGTTACAACAGGTGTTCAAGGAGCTCAGCGGCAAGGACAAGGGGGCTGCCAAATTGCTGCGTGAAAAGCTCGACGAGATCAAGCGCAGCAAAACCCAGGCCACCATCGCATTGGAATGGGCCGACAAAGCCCAGGCCTTGCTGGCCCTGAGCAAGCTCAATCTGGCCGATGCCCTGGCCTGGCAGCGTGACGCGGCCAAGGCGGGCGCACCACTGAGCAAGGAACCACTGTCTGGTTTGAAAGCCCAACTGGTGGAGCGGGTGCGCGCGATTGAGGACTTGCAGCATCGGGTCCAAGTGCAGCGCGAGGCCGCCGTGTTGCTGGCGCAGCGTATTGAGGTTTTGTCCACCAAACCCTGGACCGATGCCCAGGCCGCTCAGGAAGCTCTGGCGGCCGACGTCGCGCACTGGCAAACCGAGGCGGATGCGCTGGTGGCAGATGCCAATTGGCCCAGTGTGGACCTTCGTTTTGTGCCCCAGTTGCATGATGCGCAAGCGCAGTTGCAGTTGGTTTGGCAGGCTTTTCAGGAGGCGCTGGCGCTCACCATTGCGGCTGCGCAAGATGTGGCGGCACCGCTGCCCAAGGTGCCGGTCTGGGCTGACGAGTTACGTTTGGCACGCGGTGTGCCGCTGGAGCCGGTCGCCGCGCCTGCAAAACCCAAGGTTGACCCCGAAATTCGTGCCAAGGCGTCTGCCCAGGTGACCGAAGTGCTTGCCAAGCTGGAACATGAAATGGCGCAGGGTCATGGCAAGGCCAGCGCTGGTGCGGCCAATGCCTTGCGCCAGGCACTCAAGGACAATGGCCGCCTCATTGACGACAAGCTCGAGGCGCAAGCCCATGCGGCGCTGGTGGCTGCGGGTGAGTTGGAGGGCTGGCAGCGCTGGCGTGCCGATCAATTGCGCGATGAGCTGGTGGCCAAGGCCGAAGGCTTGCTCAAGCGCCCTGAAGGGCAGGCCATTGGTGGCCGCAAGATGCAGGACCAGTTGCGTCAGTTGCGCGAGCAGTGGAAGGCTACCGACCAGGGTGGTGTGCCCAACCATGCGCTCTGGAAGCGTTTTGATGAAGCCTGCAATGAGGCCCACAAGGTGGTCGAGGTCTGGCTCGAAAAAATGAAGGCCGAGACCGCCGCCCACCGTGCCCAGCGCCTGGCCCTGATCGAAGAAGTCAAGGCATGGGCCGAGGCCAATCGGGTCGCGCTGGACGATGACTGGAAAGGCTTCAGCCGCGTGTTGCACCAGTTTGGCGACCGCTGGCGCGAGGCGGGCCACATCGGTGAAAAAATGTTTGCCGAATTGCAACCGCTTTGGAAAGCCGCCATCGACCACGCTGCCGAGCCGCTCGAAAAGCTGCAAAAACTCAGCCTGGAGGTGCGCCATGCCATGATCGACGAAGCCAAGGCACTGGGTGCCGAGGCCGTGTTGCGCATTGACGCCGTCAAGGCTCTGCAGCAACGCTGGCAGGTCGAGGCACACCGTGTGCCGATCGATCGCCGCCATGAGCAAAAGTTGTGGGATGCTTTCCGCAAACCGATTGACGAGGCCTTCAACCGCAAGACAGCCGAGCGCGAAAAAGCCCAAAGCGCCTTGAGCGAGCGCGACCGCGTGGTGCTGGAAGCCTCCAAAGCGCTGCAAGCTGCCAATGCCGCGGGTGATGCGCAGGCCATTCGTCATGCCATGGGTGCGCTCGAAGCCGCGCTGTCCGGCCAACGCCAGGCCCAGGCTGCGGTGGCGGCGGCGGCGGGTCCTGCCGAAGTCAAAGAAGTTGCGCCGGAAGCAGCCTCTGCCGAAACCGCCGAAGACGCACCTGCAGCAGAAGCTCCCAAGCCAGTGCTTGCACCCAAGCGCGTGGTGGCCATGCGTGGCGACGACCGGCCAGGCATGAAAAAAGAAGAACCTGCCGTTGCGGGGCGTGGTGGCAAGTTTGGTGACCGCAAGGATGGCGGTCGCCCGGCTGGACGCGATGGTGGACGTGATGCCCGTGGCCCTGGCCGCACCGATGATCGTGGTCCGCGTCGTGATGCGCGTCCTGATCGTCCGCCTTATGGCGAGCGCACCGAGGCACCTCGTTTGGGTGATGCTGCTTTCCGTGCCCAGCGTGACGCGTTGGAGCAGGCCCAGTTTGCCTTACGCAAGCTGGCAGCCCAGGCCCATGGCGAGGCCTTGACGCATTTGTTGGCCGCCTGGGAGGCGCGTGATGGCGCCCAGGTGCCCACACAGCAGGAACTGGGCAGCCGGGTCAGCCCGGCCGTGCGTAATGCCTGGGTCAAGGCTGTATCGCAACCGGCCTCTGGCGATGCCGCCACGGCTTTGCTGCGGCTTGAAATGGCGGCTGAAGTGCCGACACCCGCCGAGCAGCTGAGCGCACGGCGCATGTACCAGTTGCAATTGCTGACCAAACGCAACGACCCGGCACCGGCACAAACCTGGGCACAGGATGCGGCTACGGTATTGGCATCGGCTTTTGACACCTCGCAGGTGCGGCGCGTGCAAAACGTGCTGAAAGTGTTGCTGAAACCCTAAGGCCTGGCTGACAGCGCCACACGCTCCGGTGCGTGGCCTGCTTGCAAACGCAGCACTTGCAGCCGCGGGGGCTGGGCATCAGCCTCCCAGTCGCTCAGCACCAGCCGACGCAGTGCCGGTTGAACCGAGGTATCCAGCAGATGATCCTTTGGCCGGTGGGTGTGGCCGTGGATCAGCGTGCTTGCGCCATGAAGTTGCAGCCACGACTTGGCTGCCTCGGTATCTACGTCGGCATAACTGGCACCGCTGGACTTGAGTAAGGAACTGCGGGCACGTAATTCGCGTGCAATGGCCTGGCGCTCGGCCAGGGGTTTGGCCAGAAAACCGGTCTGCCATGCTGTGCTGCGCACCTGCAGGCGGAACTGCTGGTAGTCCACATCGCCCAGGCACAATGCATCGCCGTGTGACAGCAACCAGCGCTGACCATCGAAGTCAAGTGCGGTCGGGTCGGGCAACAGTTGCATGCCGCAGGTTTTGGCAAAGTCTTCACCGAGCAGAAAATCGCGGTTGCCGTGCATGAAATAGACCGGCAGGCGGGTCGCTGTGGCTTGTATGAGCTGCTGGCACTGCCGGACAAAATCACCGTCGGGATCGCCGGATGTTGCGGTGATGTCGTCACCCACCCAGACTTCGAACAAATCGCCCAGAATGAACAGCGCATCGGCTGATGTGCGGGCCATGTAAGCTTGCCAGGCGGCGAAGTTGGCCGCCTGGTCGGCCTGCAGGTGCAGATCGGAAATGAAATCAAGGGTGCGCCATTGGGCTGGCGCGTTCAGGGGCATGCAAATCCCCAGGTCTTTACAGCGCGACGGCTTTTTCGATCACCACGTCTTCCAGTGGCACGTCGTCATGGTAGCCCTTGCGGCCGGTTTTGACGGCCTTGATCTTATCCACCACCTCGGTGCCTGACACGACCTTGCCAAACACGGCGTAGCCCCAGCCCTGGGCGCTGGGTGCGGTGTGGTTCAGGAAACCGTTGTCGGCCACGTTGATGAAGAACTGGGCGGTGGCCGAATGCGGATCGCTGGTGCGAGCCATGGCCACGGTGTAGTTCTGGTTTTTCAGACCGTTGTTGGCTTCGTTCTCGATGGGGGCGTCACAGGCTTTTTGCGCCATGCCGGGTTCCATGCCGCCACCTTGCACCATGAAGCCGGGGATCACACGGTGAAAAATGGTGTTGTTGTAATGGCCCTTGTTGACGTAGGCCAGGAAGTTGGCAGTGCACTTGGGTGCTTTGTCAGCGTCGAGTTCAAGCGTGATGGTGCCGTAGTTTTTGACGTGGAGTTCGACTTGGGGGTTGCTCATGATTTATTTCACCAGGGTTGCAGAGTTGATAAGAATTGGGGTTTTGGGCACGTCCGAGCCAAAAGGACCGCCGGGGCCGGTGGGCGTGGCCTTGATGGCGTCGATCACGTCCATTCCTGAGACGACTTTACCAAAAACCGTGTAGCCAAAGGCCTGGGTGCTCGGGTCGAGGAAGGCATTGTCCCTGACGTTGATGAAAAACTGTGCCGTGGCCGACTGAGGGTCGTTGGTGCGTGCCATGGCCAGCGTGCCGACCACATTGCGCAGGCCTTTTTCCAGTGACTGGCGGCCTTCGTGTGGCACTGGCGGCCGGGTCGGCTTTTGTTGGTAGCCCGCATCAAAGCCGCCACCCTGGATCATGAAATTGTTGATCACGCGGTGGAAGATCGTGCCGTTGTAGTGTTTGTCCTTGACGTATTGCAAAAAGTTTTCGACCGTTTTGGGCGCCTTGTCGGGGTACAACTCCACCACAAAGTCACCTGCCGAGGTGGCAAACTTCACCTGGGGCGCCGCCTGCGCCAGGGCAATGGTGCTGCTGGCCAATAGCAGGGCAGCGGTCATCATGGTTCGGGCGGCTGCGCCCATGGTACTGAAATTCATGTATTTACTCTTTATTTGGCTGCCGGCCTGGGTTTGAACACATCGAGTGTCAAGGCAAGCTTGGGTTGCACCGCGGCATTGCTGCTGTCAAGCAACAAGGCCTTGTTGTAGGCTTGGCTGGCAAGCCGGACATACACGTCGCCCAGGTTTTCGTGGGCGGTAGCGTAATTGGGATTGGTGCGAATGGCCATCTCCAAAGTGACCCGCGCCTTGTCATACTGACCCTGGCCCGCGTAAATCACGGCCAGGTTGTTGTACGGCTCGGGCAATTCCGGGTAGTCCTGGGTCAACTGGGTAAAGGTGGCGAGAGCCTCGGCCTGTTTGCCCAAATTGCGCTGGATCACCCCCTTGAGAAAACGCATCTGGGGGTCAGCCGGCTTGCGCGCCAGGTAACTGTCCACCTTGGCCAGGGCTTCGGTGAATTTGCTGGCTTTCACCAATTGGCTGGTGTCCGAATATTCGTCCGCATGGCTTGACATTGCGGACAAAGCACAAAGCAGGGCGAGCCAGCGCAAAGGTTTGTAAATGACAGAACGGGCGTGCTTCATGGGTGGATAGGTCCAAAAAGGGGAGGGCTTGACCTGCCAGAAAGCGGGTGAAGGCAGGGCCTTATACTGACGAGAATTGTAGCTGAGGGGCCTGGAATGGAACCCGGCTGGCCAAGCCCCTGTCGTGCCTCTGGCCAGGCTGTGCCGCCATGTCTGGCAACCGCTATGCATTTGATCGCTGATTTGAAAGATTCATGAGTTTGCGCATTTACAACACGCTGTCGCGTGATACTGAAGCATTTATCCCGCTGCAGCCCGGACACGTGCGCATGTACGTGTGCGGTATGACCGTGTACGACCTGTGCCATTTGGGCCACGCCCGTGCCATGGTGGCGTTCGACGTGGTGCAGCGCTGGCTCAAATGCAGCGGTTACCAGGTGACTTATGTGCGCAATGTCACCGATATTGACGACAAGATCATCAAACGTGCCTTGGAGAATGGCGAAACTATCCGCGCCCTGACCAACCGCATGGTCGATGCCCTGCACCAGGATGCCGACGCGCTGGGTATTGAGCGCCCCACCCATGAGCCGCGTGCCACCGAGTACGTGCCTGCCATGCTCAAGCTGATTGGCCAGCTGCAGGACAAGGGTTTGGCCTATCAGGGTGGTGATGGCGATGTGAACTTTGCGGTGCGCAAATTTGACGGCTACGGCAAGCTCAGCGGCAAGTCACTGGACGAATTGCGCGCGGGTGAACGCGTGGCGGTGGTGGATGGCAAGACCGATCCGCTCGACTTTGTGCTCTGGAAATCGGCCAAGCCCAGCGAACCTGACGATGCCAAGTGGAACAGCGTGTACGGCGTGGGCCGACCCGGCTGGCACATCGAATGTTCAGCCATGTGTGGCGAGTTGCTGGGCCAGACCGTGGACATTCACGGTGGTGGTGCCGATCTGCAATTTCCGCACCACGAAAACGAAATCGCCCAAAGTGAAGGCGCGAACGGGCAAGCGCTGGCGCGTTTCTGGATGCACAACGGTTTTGTCACGCGGGACAACGAGAAAATGTCCAAGAGTCTGGGCAATTTCTTCACCATCCGCGAGATTCTGGGCAAATTCGATGCCCAGACGCTGCGCTTTTTCATTGTGCGAGCCCACTACCGCAGCGCGCTGAATTACAGCGATGTGCATTTGGAGGATGCCCGCCAGTCGCTCAAGCGCCTCTACACCGCGCTGACCCTGGTCAGCCCGCAAGTGGTCACGATCGACTGGGCCGATCCTTTTGCGGCGCGTTTCAAGGCAGCGATGGACGAGGACTTTGGCACGCCCGAAGCGGTGGCCGTGTTGTTTGAACTGGCCAGTGAGATCAACCGCACCCGGTCCGCGGCCTTGGCGGGCTTGTTGAAGGCTTTGGGCGGGTGCCTCGGCTTGTTGCAGGAAGACCCACAGCGTTATATGCAATCGGGCGTGGCGCTTGACGAGGCCACGATCCAGCAAAAAATTGCTGAACGTCAACAAGCCAAAGCGGCCAAAAATTTTGCCGAGGCTGACCGTATCCGCCAGGAATTGCTGGCTTTGGGTATTGTGCTCAAGGACAGTGTCGCTGGCACCACCTGGGAAGCTGTTAAATGAGGGCTGACCGTTCATGAGTGCCAGTGCAACGATTGCCTCGCCCGAATACTGGGACGATGCCTGCAAACACCTGATGAAAAAAGATCGGGTCATGAAGCGATTGATTCCCCAGTTTGGCCAAGCCTGTCTGCAAAGCCGGGGGGACGCGTTTGTCACGCTGGCACGCAGCGTGGTGGGTCAGCAGATCTCGGTCAAGGCGGCGCAGACGGTGTGGGATCGTTTTGCGCAGTTGCCGCAGCAAATGACGCCGGCACAAGTGCTCAGGCTCAAGATTGATGACATGCGCGCCGCCGGCTTGAGCGCGCGCAAGGTCGAATACCTGGTGGACCTGTCATTGCACTTTGACAGTGGCAAGGTGCATGTGGACGAGTGGGCGGCAATGGAAGACGAGGCCATCATTGACGAACTGGTGGCCATTCGGGGCATTGGCCGCTGGACTGCCGAGATGTTTCTGATTTTTCATTTGATGCGCCCCGATGTCTTGCCGCTGGATGATGTGGGGCTGATCAACGGCATCAGCAAGAGCTATTTTTCTGGTGAAGTGGTGAGCCGCAGCGATGCGCGCGAGGTGGCGCTGGCCTGGGCGCCCTACCGTACGGTGGCAACTTGGTATATTTGGCGCTCGTTGGATCCGGTGCCGGTGGAATACTGATCTGTTGTATTGGAATTTAATAATGTCTGTCATTGCGAGCGAAGCGCAGCAATCCATCATGCCTGGGGCCATGGATTGCCACGTCGCTGACGCTCCTCGCAATGACGGATATTCTTGCAATATTGGGCATAAAGACGAGCGCAAGTGCTCGATACCCAATCGTTTAAAAGGAGCCCGTTTTGGCTAAAAAAACCTTTCTCGATTTCGAGACCCCGATTGCCGAGCTGGAAAACAAGATTGAAGAGCTGCGTTATGTGCAGACCGAGTCGGCGGTGGATATTTCGGCTGAAATCACCCAGCTCGCCAAGAAAAGCCAGCAGCTCACCAAAGACATCTACAGTGACCTGACGCCTTGGCAAATCACCAAGATTGCGCGCCACGCCGAGCGCCCTTACACCATGGACTATGTGAACGAACTGTTCACCCATTTTGTCGAGTTGCATGGCGATCGCCATTTTGCCGACGACCTCAGCATTGTTGGCGGCCTGGCACGTTTTAATGGGACACCGTGCATGGTGCTGGGCCAGCAAAAGGGCCGCGATACGCGTGAGCGCGCCGCCCGCAACTTTGGCATGTGCAAGCCCGAGGGTTACCGCAAAGCCCTGCGGCTGATGAAAACCGCTGAAAAGTTCAAGCTGCCCGTGTTCACTTTTGTCGACACACCCGGTGCCTACCCCGGCATCGATGCCGAGGAACGCGGCCAGTCCGAAGCCATTGGCCGCAACATTTTTGAGATGGCGCAACTGGAGGTGCCCATCATCACCACCATCATTGGTGAGGGGGGGTCCGGTGGCGCACTGGCGATCTCGATTGGCGACCAGGTGCTGATGCTGCAGTACTCGGTTTATTCGGTGATCAGTCCCGAGGGCTGCGCCTCCATTTTGTGGAAGACGTCAGAAAGGGCGGAAGAAGCTGCGGACGCGCTTGGCATTACCGCGCACCGCCTCAAGGCGCTGGGCGTGGTCGACAAAATCGTCAACGAGCCGGTGGGCGGCGCGCACCGTGATCCCAAACAAATGGCCGCATTCCTCAAACGC
>JACCDQ010415687.1_pt1 | contig 16325 bp, 16 predicted proteins | sample 7446031 | NCBI WGS metagenome assembly JACCDQ01 (sample SAMN15323442, study PRJNA562643) | freshwater metagenome | isolation source: river surface water | place: USA:Blue River Watershed | collected 2017-08-17
AGGGAAACATTCGATACTGATAACATACGAATTGGATTAAATAAGGCGCAAAATTACGCATTTTGAGGCTAGAAAAAAATTCTATTTTTTATCTATTGTCCTATTTTTTTTGCAATTTCGGGCACTTCTCAAGAAAATGGCCTTGCAAACAAATATTCAAAGTAATCCAATACAATCGATCACGAACTTGCCATTGCAGGTGAGTGAAGAGGGTATCCGATTTCAAGAAGCAAGCATTATTCCCTGGAAACAAGCGAGTACCAGCAATTCAATAGACCTAGGCTTTGATTTTGCACAAGTTCAAAAACTTGAAGTGGACGTGATTCATCCAGCCTTTTTGCTATTGCCTGATGCCTACCACGATCCCCTTTATCGGATCGCATTTTTAGAAAAAGCCTTAGGTGAGCATTGCATGCATGGCAATGAATTACATGAACAAGCATGTTCCATGGTGGATTCAACCTTGTTGTATTTAATACCAAGTGTTTGGAAGGATCAATTAGCCTTCCTTTTTCCCTTAGCAACGATTCAATACACACATCTTTTAGGCAACGAACTCAATAAGTCAAAACTGTATATTCATCCACGGATTCAGGTGTACTTACAAGAGAAGCATGCATATGTTATGTATTTCCAGCATGGAAAACTCCAACTCATTAATGTCTTCCCATTTGAACACGAATTAGCATTAGCCTATTATTTACATTCAATTCGTGATACATTTGACATTCATTGGAATCCTGAGAGTATTCGAATACAAGGTCCAGAAGCCTTAGACCCAAAACTTATTGCTGATTTAATCCGATTGAATATCCCCCTAACATGAAAAGAACGGCATTTTTCCCAGGTTCCTTTGACCCATTTACCAAAGGGCATGAAGATATTGTCTTACGAGCCCTGACATTATTTGATGAAATCGTGATTGGTATTGGACAAAATTCCAACAAACAACGCTATTTCAATTTAGAAAAAATGAAAGGCTATATTGAGCAAACATTTGAAGGAAAACCTGTACGCGTTGTTACATATCAGAATTTGACAGCCAATGTGGCCAAAGAGGTAGGAGCTAAATTTATTATCAGGGGATTAAGGAATACAACAGATTTTGAATATGAGAATTCAATTTCACAGGTAAATCGCCACATTAATGAAGAATTAGAGACGGTGTTTTTAATAACCTCTCCGCATCTTGCTCCCATTAGCTCTACAATTATTCGAGATTTACATCGATACGGAAGTAAAATCGACCAATATTTACCCTATACGTTAGAGGGGATTTGAGTTTCTTGGAACTTAATCATCACGTATCGAATGGAAGAATAAGTATCCGAAATCGCCTTATTCATGGCCGATGAAGATAACCACTCGACTTTTTCAATATTTTCTTCTGCCTGAGGAATGAGTTCCGACGTATGCTTGCTACGCATGGAATACCATTTTGTTTTCTTTAGGATCCGCTGGTTTTTCTGAGAATAGGTATGAAAAGTCGTGCAAACCTTATCTACAAGCGTAGCTTTCACATTACATTCTTCCTCAACTTCCCGGACAGCAGCCTGTTTAAACTTCTCATATTTCTCGAGTTTCCCTTTGGGCAAATCCCATTTACCTAATCGATATATCCACAATACTTCATCTGCTTCATTTTGAACGACACCACCAGCCGCCTCTATGACCGTATAAAGTGAACAAATCTTTTCTTTTAAGGCCTGCTTAATGTTGGTCAAAATATACAGGGAATGAAAGTCAAAAGGCTTCTTCCCGTGCAATTCTTCAATGATTTTTGCCATTTGATCGACACCTACATTCAATAGACAGGTATGCCCTGTGAAATCGGCAATTTTAACGGGCTTTAATCTAGCATCTATGATCACATCAAAATCCTCCATGGGAGGATAGCTATGTTTTTTCTTTCGATTAATTAATTTGATCGGACGATCGTCGATAAAAATGATCATTGGAGAAATTTAATTTTGGCAAAAATAGAATTAAATAACGATAAGATAAGCCGAAAAACCTATTTTTGTAATTATATACTAGAAACGATATCGCATGTCTAATTTAACCATTTCTCAGGAAGTCGCCCATCATTTATTACGCATCAAAGCTATACAATTACGTCCAAACCAACCATTCACATGGGCTTCTGGCTGGAAATCACCCATTTATTGCGACAATCGAATCTCATTATCTGACCCTGAGGCAAGAACCTATATTAAAAACAGCCTTTCCGCCGTGATAAAAGGCTATTTTAAGGATGTCGATGTTATTGCTGGCGTTGCAACAGCCGGAATTGCACAAGGTGCACTTGTTGCTGATTATTTAGATTTACCCTTCTGTTACGTACGTCCGGAACCCAAAAAGCATGGCATGGGAAATCAAATCGAAGGATTTGTTAAAGCGGGCCAAAAAGCCGTTTTAATTGAAGATCTAATCTCCACTGGAGGTAGTTCATTAAAAGCGGCGGAAGCTCTTCAGCAAGCTGGTGTTGAGGTTTTAGGGATGGCTGCTATTTTCACTTATGGATTTGGTATTGCTGACGAGAATTTCCAAAATTCAGGAATTCCATTGGTCACATTGTCCAATTACGATGTTTTAGTCGAAGAGGCAATCAAATTGAACTACATTTCAGATACTCAATTAGTAACATTACAAGATTGGCGCGTGAACCCAAGTACTTGGGGGCTTTAATCTTTAATCCGATAAATATATCCAGGTAAGGCTTTGACCATCCCCTGGAATTCTAAATTAATCAAGGTGATCGCAATTTCGGTCACCTTTTTTTGTAGTTTCCAAGCCAACTCGTCTAAAGGCATTTCTCCATTTTTAGCCAACAAGGCCATCAATTCCGTCTCAGGTTCTGTCAATCGAGACCAACTCAATTGCTTGCTAGGTTTAATGTTATTAAGTGAATTACCCCAATTCATTTGCTCACATAATTGAGCATAATCCGTGTAAATAATCGCCTTATTTTTCTGTATCAATCGATTACACCCCTCTGAAAATAATTTATCAAGATTTCCAGGTATAGCAAACACCTCGCGATGGTAATTATTTGCGTAATCTGCCGTAATGAGTGCCCCTCCTTTTTCTGCGGCTTCAACGACCACTGTTGCATCAGTCATCCCAGCAATAATTCGATTGCGCAATGGAAAAAACCTTGGGTCTGGTTTTTCGTGCAAAGGATATTCAGATAATATCCCACCGTTCATCAAAAGACGATCTAAATATTTCTTATGCTTGGAAGGATATATGTGATTAAAACCTCCTGCTAAAACAGCGACGTTCGGTATTTGAAGCTCGATACACGTTTTATGAACCTCGACATCAATTCCATAGGCTAAGCCGCTTACAAATGTAATTTCTGTGCCCAAGGAATCCGCCAGCAACCTCGAGGTCATCCGTTTTCCATAATCAGTTGCTTTGCGGGTTCCAACGACGGCCAACATACACGCAGCATTTAAGTCGACGAGACCTTGTTGGTACAAGATGATCGGTGCATCATAAATCTGTTTTAATCGGTCCGGATAATCTTGATCTAAATAGAACAGAACTCGAACATTCGATTTTTCACATGCGAGCAAAATTTGCTCCGCTTCATTCAAAATATGTTGCTGAAAAACCGATTCAGCTAACACGGGACCGATGTGGGGGATCTTTTGTAAATCAGTACGATTTGCAGTAAATATGGATGATGCCTTGTCAAAATATGACATCAGTCGGCGAGCATTCACCACTCCAATTTGTGGAATGCGAGACAAGGCAATTTGGTAAAACAATTCTGTTGGCATCGATTATTATTTCGAGCCAATTAACGGTAGTTTTACTTAATACCCTCAGAAATAACTTGTAAAAATTGACGAATATCAAGTAGTTGGTCTATCACCGCTTGATTCGGATTTTTAGGAGCACCATTTTTTTTGATGGCCAACTTAGCTCCATCGATTGTCAAACCTTGCTTGTCGATAAGATCTACCAAAATGGAAATTTTCTCAATGTCAACCGGTGTATATTTCCTTATTCCTTTTCCCGTTCTTTTGGGTAGTAAATGGGGAAATTGAGTTTCCCAATAACGTAATTTAGACGTATTCACCTTGAAAAGGCTCGCAACTTCTGAGATGGAATAATATTGCTTGTCTAAATTCATAAAAGCCACTATTTGGTTCAAAAATTCAGCAAAAAAAACTAATTTTGTGATTCTTGTTTGAACAAAAATAAACAAGCAAGCGAATTAAACCAACCCATTACCAAAATAAGCGCATGACTTCACCGGAGATCCGCCAGCAGTTTTTAGATTTCTTTCAATCCAAAGGACACCTAATCGTTCCTTCCGCGCCTTTGGTGGCGAAGAATGACCCAACTCTTTTGTTTAATAACTCCGGGATGGCTCAGTTCAAGGATTTTTTCTTAGGCAACGGAACTCCCCCATCCAAGCGCATCGCAGATACTCAAAAATGTTTGCGTGTTTCTGGTAAGCATAATGACTTGGAAGATGTTGGATTCGATACATACCACCATACCATGTTTGAGATGTTGGGCAACTGGTCGTTTGGAGATTATTTTAAGCAAGAGGCATTAACCTGGTCTTGGGAATTATTAACGGAAGTATTTAAACTTCCTAAAGACCGCATTTATGTGTCTGTATTTGAAGGAGATAAAAAAGACGGTGTACCTTTTGATCAAGAGGCATTTGATATTTGGAAGGCTATTGTAGGAGAAGATCGCATCATTTATGGAAATAAGAAAGATAATTTCTGGGAGATGGGCGAAACAGGACCATGTGGTCCTTGTTCTGAAATACACATCGATTTACGTGATGCCGCTGAAGTAGCGAAAGTCTCTGGAAAATCATTAGTCAATGCGGACCATCCGCAGGTTGTGGAGATTTGGAACAACGTATTTATGCAATTTGAGCGTATGGCGGATGGTTCTTTAGTTCCCTTGCCTAACAAACATGTTGATACAGGAATGGGCTTTGAACGCCTTTGCATGGCGATACAAGGCAAACAATCCAATTATGACACGGACGTTTTCCAAGGAACGATTCAATACTTAGCCCAAAAAGCTGGGAAGAAATATGGGGATGACAAATGGTCCGATATAGCAATGCGCGTCATTGCTGACCACATTCGTGCTATTGCCTTCTGTATCGCGGATGGTCAATTACCATCAAATGCGAAAGCGGGATATGTAATCCGTCGTATTTTACGTCGGGCCGTTCGTTATGGATATACCTATTTAGGATTTAAAGAGCCTTTCATGCATGAATTGGTTCCTTTATTAGCGAAACAGTTTGAGGGTGTTTTTGATGAATTGATTGCACAGGAAGCATTCGTAGCCAAAGTGATTTATGAGGAAGAAGTTTCTTTCTTACGAACACTTTCCACGGGCTTGATTCGTTTAGATAAGTTGATGGAAGACTGCCAAGGCAAAGTTCTTTCCGGAGACGATGTGTTTGAATTAAACGATACTTATGGCTTCCCCGTTGACTTAACGGCATTAATTGCTCGAGAAAAAGGCTTGGATATTGATGAGGCTGGATTTAACAAAGCTTTACAAGCCCAAAAAGATCGTTCGCGTAAGGATGCAGGAGCCAGCGCTGAAGATTGGATGATCGTTCGCGAAGGGGAGGAAGTTTCCTTTGTGGGTTATGATGAAACACAAACAACGACTCAGGTTTTAAAATATCAAAAAGTCCAAAACAAAGGAGGAGTCCAATACAAAGTTGTTTTAGAAACTACTCCATTCTATGCAGAATCCGGTGGTCAAATAGGCGATACAGGAAGTCTTACCTTTAAGACTTCAGGAATCACGCTTCAAGTTTTGGATACTAAAAAAGAAAATGATCTAATCGTTCATTTTTTAAGTGATGCACGCATTGAACAAGTTGCAGCAGATTCAGAAGTATTCGCTCAAATCGATGTTAATCGTCGCAGAACGATTACGCAGAACCACTCAGCTACCCACTTACTGCAAGCAGCGCTACAAGAAGTATTAGGCAAACATGTGGCTCAAAAAGGTTCATTGGTCAATGAGGCCTTATTACGTTTCGACTTCTCTCATTTCCAAAAAGTGACCGACGAAGAAATCTTAAAGATTGAACAAATCGTGAATGCCAAAATTGCGGAAAATATACCTTTGCTGGAAGAACGAAATGTACCAATCGCCCAAGCGAAAGACAAAGGTGCCATGGCCTTATTTGGGGAAAAATATGGGGAATTTGTCCGCGTAATAACCTTCGACAAAAACTATTCAGTTGAACTTTGTGGAGGAACACATGTTCCTGCTACTGGTGAAATTGGATTATGCAAGATCATTACTGAAACTTCTGTGGCTACGGGTGTTCGTCGGATTGAGGCGATTACATCCCAACAAGCTTATGCACTTTTAAGTGAACAAGAAGCACTTTTAACTGAATTAAATGCTTTATTAAAGGCGCCCAAAGACCTCGTTAAAGCGGTTGCAACATTAATTGAACAAAGCAATCAATTGCACAAGACGGTTCAGGCCTATCAGGCAAATGAAATTTCTGGCTTGAAAGCGGAATTGTTGAAGCAAATTAATACCAATTCGGATGTGCCAGCGATCATCCAACAAGTTAACATTCCCAATGCAGATGCATTGAAAAATTTGGCATTTGATTTACAGACAGAGGTTGGTCGCTTATTCTGTTTATTGGTTGCCGAAATAGAAGGTAAGGCATGTTTGGCATTAGCCATTTCTAAAGATTTGGTGGAGACCAAATCCTTGAACGCAGGTACAATCGTTCGCGAATTGGCCAAAGAAGTTCAAGGTGGTGGCGGTGGCCAGGCCTTTTTAGCAACAGCGGGTGGTCAAAACCCTGCAGGATTAAGCAAAGTAATCGAATTAGCTCAAAACTATTTATAGGATGTATCCATCCATTCCCTATGTATCCTTTGCAGAAGTATCTGAAAAGATGGATACATGGGGAAGCTTAGGCATTCCATTCGTATTTTATATTAATTACGATGGGACGCAGGCATGGGCAGGCTCAAATGATGAAGCTAAGGCACTCGGAATATATTTCGCCATTCGGAAAAAGGCGCAAGCACAAACGGATGATTTTGAATTTACGAAAACCCCTATTTCATTCGAGTCCTATTTAGAAAAATTCGAACGGGTTCAAAGGAGCTTGCATTATGGAGACAGCTTTCTAGTTAATTTGACTGCAGAAACGCCGATCGAAACGAATGCAAGTTTGGAGAACATTTTCACACATGCTCAAGCAGCATATAAGCTTTTCGTGTGGGATCATTTTGTCGTTTTTTCACCTGAATGTTTCGTTCAAATTAGAGATCAGAAAATTTATTCCTATCCGATGAAAGGCACTTCATCGGCCACAAAACAAGGACCTGAAATTTTACAGAATGACCCCAAAGAACAGGCTGAACACGCAACTATTGTCGATTTAATCCGGAATGACCTTAGTCAGATTGCATTTCCAATTTACGTGGACAAATACAAATACATCGAAGAAATTAAAACCCATGAAGGGAATCTTTGGCAAATGTCATCGGTCATTTCAGGCGATTTGCTTCCCAAATACCATGGAAAAATTGGCCAAATTCTTCAAGCACTTTTACCTGCTGGTTCGATTACTGGTGCACCTAAACCTTCGACAATCTCCCTAATCCAACAAGCCGAAGGATATGATCGAGGATTTTACACGGGAATTATGGGCGAATATGATGGCCAAAATTTAGATACTGGCGTGATGATCCGATTTATCGAACAAAGCGGCCAACAAAAAACATTCAAATCTGGAGGTGGAATAACAGTGTATGCAGACCCTCAAAAAGAATATGAAGAATTAATTCAAAAAGTATATCTCCCCTTTTAGCTATGTTCTCATTTTTAGAAACTATTTGTATTTCCAACGGACAGGCCCAGCATGTCGACTACCACCAAATGCGGGTTAATGAAACATTTGACACCTTTTTCCCGGAATGGGAACCGTTTAATGTATGGGAAGAGATTGAGAAAGTTGACTTACCTAAAGAAGGAATTCACCGATTCCGCATAACGTACACAGAGGACCCACAAATAATTGAAGTATTACCCTACAAACCGAAAATCGTCAAAACATTTGCTTTAGTTGATAGTGGAGAAATTGATTACGGGTTCAAATGGGCAGAAAGGGGATTTTTCCAACAAATATTAGATGCACATCCAGAAAGGGATGAAGTCATTTTTCATAAAGATGGCATCATCCAGGACTGCACATTTGCCAATCTCGCCTTTCTAAAGGACGGTGTTTGGTATACTCCAGAAGCGCCTATGCATTGGGGAACGACCCGCGCACGCTTATTGGTAGAAGATCAAGTAGAAGAAACTGATATTTTAATTTCAGAATTAGACCAATACGAACGTATTTGCCTCATTAATGTTTTTCGTCCCTTATCCTTGGAAAACTCGATTGCCATCTCCGATGCAATTGTGTAATTTCACACCATGAGTAGCACCAAGAGTCCAGCTTTTTTATTGCATCAAAAATTCCCCTTTGAACCGACTCCTTCTCAGGCCGAATTATTCAATAAATTAAGCACATTCATTCTGAATGAGGACGAATGGGCACCTTTGACATTTATCATTCGCGGCTATGCGGGTACTGGAAAAACAACGGTTATCTCGACGCTCATCAAGATTCTAGGAAGTTTTTCGTATAAAACTCAATTATTGGCGCCGACAGGTCGGGCAGCGAAGGTCATGGCGAATTATTCCAAGAAAAAGGCATACACGATACACAAAAAGATTTACCGACAAGTCAGCAGTCCCAATTCGGGTGCTTTGGTTTTTCAGCGGATGAATAATTATGCCACCAATACGGTTTTTATCGTAGATGAGGCATCCATGATTACAGATGAATCCGAATTTGGCCAAAACAGTTTATTGACTGATCTAATTGAATACGTTTTTACGAATCCCGAAAATGGACACACGGGAAATAAATTAATATTCGTGGGTGACACAGCCCAACTACCACCCGTTGGGAAGAGCCTCTCTCCTGCCCTTTCCAAAGAATATGTGTCGGGAGAATTTCATATGGACGTCATGGACCACGAGTTAATTGATGTCATGCGACAAGATATCCATTCGGGGATACTATATAATGCAACAAATTTGCGCGGTTTGCTGGCACATAATTCGACAGCCATTCAATTTAATACGGCCTCTTTCAAAGATTTCTTTCGAATGACAGGAGAAAAAATGGAAGATGGAATGCATTATGCCTATCGAAAATTTGGGAAAGAGGATACGATTGTTTTGACTCGTTCGAATAAAAGTGCGGTGCAGTTTAATGAATTTGTTCGAAGGACAATCCTATACCAAGAAGACGAAATTTCTTCTGGAGACTTGCTGATGATTGTGCGCAATAATTACCATTGGTTAGATGAAGATTCCCCAGCAGGTTTTTTGGCCAATGGTGATTTTGTAGAGGTATTGAAAATCAAAAAGGAAGAAGAAATGCATGGATTTCGATTCATGCATGTCGCTTTGCGCTTATGCGATTACGAAGAGCATCCTGAAATCGAGGCTAAAATTCTTTTGGACACATTACATTCTGCCGAATCAGCATTGGGAAAAGAGGGTAATAAAAAACTGTATGACTCTGTTTGCGAGGATTATGCACATATTACGAAGAAGAAGGAACGCCTTGAGGCGATACGAAAAGACCCATATTTGAATGCTTTACAGGTCAAATTTGCCTATGCCCTCACAACACATAAATCACAAGGTGGACAATGGAAAGCAGTATTTGTAGATCAAGGTTATTTAAAAGAAGATCAAGTCGATGCCGAATATATTCGTTGGCTCTATACTGCCATTACGCGTGCAACGCATGAATTATTTCTCGTGAATTTTCATGAACGCTTTTTCTAAAGTTTTGAGTTGACAAACGACTCGCGATCAGCATCCTGCAATGGATTTTCTTCATAATGAATAAGCAACTCTTCTAGGATAGATTTGATTTCACCCAATTTTTGCTCTCCAATTACCTGGAACAACTCTTGTTCAACTTTGTTTCGACACAAATTTAACGCCTCCAAAAATGCCTGCCCCTCTTGAGTTAATTGGAGTAAGGTTGCACGTTGATCCTGTGGATGTTGGATAATCGTCAATAATCCTTTATTCTCCAATTCATGAACTAATTTACTGATGGCCTGCTTAGAAACATTGACCTTTTTTACGATTTCAGAAGCCTTAATTCCTTCTGCCTTAATTTGCATCATCACCATGATATGACCAACCTTAAATCCATGGTAACCCATTTCTGCCAAATAATGAACATTTAAGGTTCGAATCACCCGATATGACTTCGCAAAAAGTCGGGTTAAATACCATTGAGATTTTTCCACTGAAGAATTCATGGACAAATTTAGCTAATTTATTTAGTCAACCAAATTGACTTTATTGAAAAAACGCTTAGCTTTGCATCAAATTAGACCAGATGACTGACACTCCGAAACCAAAAAAAAACTTACCTAAAATCATTTTAGGTGCCATCGTAATCGTGGGAGCAATTTATGCTTACACTAAATACCAACATGCAACTACGCATGAAGAAACCGATAACGCACAAATTGAAACTTATTTTGTTCCCATTTTACCTCGTGTAGCTGGTTTTGTTAAAGCCGTTCATGTACATGATTATGAGCAAGTGAAACAAGGCACCGTTTTGGTAGAAATCGATTCAGAGGAAGCTAAATTAGCGTTAACTGAAATGGAGGTTGATTTAGAGCAAGCGCGTATCGATGTGACGAGTGCGAAGGCCAACTTATTGAGTTTGCAAAAGGCTATTTTGGCACAACAAGCACAGGTTAAAACAGCGGATTATTTAAAGTCGAAAGCTGAGCGTGATTTGAATCGCAATAGTGAGTTAGAGAAGGCTAAAGCGATTACACACCAACAATACCTTGACGCTAAGGATCAAGTTGAATTGGCCAACATTAAATATTACGGAGCGATCGATGAAATCACAAGTACAAAATCGAAATTAGCTATACAGGAATCGGCAGTCAAGCGAGCAGAAAATTTAGTAAAGAATAAGGAAGTTAAGGTTGCCCAACAAAAATTGAAATTAGGTTATTATCAAGTATTAGCACCCGTTTCGGGTAAAATAGGTAAGAAAGCCATTGAACCGGGCCAGTTTATACAAGTGTCACAACCCTTGATGACGATTGTGGATAATAATACATTCTGGGTTGTTGCGAATTTTAAAGAGACACAGGTACAACATTTACGTGCAGGTATGGGTGTGGATTTAACTATAGATGCATTCCCGAATGAAAAGATCAAAGGAAAAGTCGTTTCCATTTCGGAATCAACAGGTGCAAAAACATCCTTATTGCCACCAGACAATGCTTCTGGAAACTTTGTTAAAGTAACTCAACGGATTCCAGTCAAAATCGAAATTTCCGATTTGGCCAAATACAAATCCATGTTACGTGCAGGAATGTCGCTGGAGGTTTCAATCCCATTGAACTAATTCTATGGAGCGCCCGAAAGGATTTGCCAAAGTTATTATAGTCCTAACCACCATCACGGCTGCCGTCATGGAGTTGCTGGACACAACCATTGTCAATGTGGCCTTGAATCAGATTTCAGGAGCCTTAGGGGCAACGATTGAAGATATCGCATGGGTAATTACCAGTTATGCGATAGCCAATGTGGTTATTATTCCGATGACTGGATTCTTAGGAGAATACTTTGGTCGGAAAAACTACTACCTCGGTTCCATGATTCTATTCGGAATTGCCTCCTATTTCTGTGGCATGAGTGAGGGATTATGGGAACTTGTTTTCTGGCGATTTATCCAAGGCATCGGTGGGGGTGCGCTTTTATCCACCTCTCAAGCGATCTTATTCGATGCATTTGAACCAGAGGAGCGCCCAATGGCATCTGGATTTTTTGGCATGGGAATCATCTTAGGCCCATCCTTAGGACCCGTATTAGGGGGTTATTTGGTCGACAATTTTCATTGGTCGGACATTTTCCTTGTTAATATTCCCATTTGTGTCATCGCAGTGATATTAACACTTGTATACATCGACCGAAAGGAAGGAGAAGGAGCAAATCGTAGGAATATGCAAATTGATTATCCTGGCATATTATTCCTCATGGTGGCCGTTGGAGGCCTACAATTTATGTTGGAAAAAGGTGAATCAGAAGATTGGTTTAACTCGAAACTAATAAACATCTGCGCTTTCTTATTTGTGGGAGGGCTTGTGGCCTTCATTTATCGCGAATTAAATACGAAACATCCTGTTGTCAACATTCGAATCTTCCAAAACCAAACCTTCGCGATGAGTTCCATCTTTACGCTTGTAGGTGGTTTTGGTCTTTTTACTTCGGTATTTGTTTATCCGATCATGGTCCAACGAATCAATGGGCTAACACCTACCGAAACGGGCTTATCTTTAATGGTTCCAACATTTTTGGGTGTATTCTTATTTCCGGTCATTGGTCGAGCCTTATCAAAAGGAGCTAAACCCCTACCCTTCATGGTCTTCGGGATTTTGATCTACATTGTTTTTGGGTTTATCGGTGGAGAATCCACGAGTGAAATGGGACGATGGGACTTTTTCCCCATGCAAATGCTGCGTGTTATTGGGGTTTCCTGTTTACAAATGCCTTTGATTAATCAAGCTGTTGCTGGCTTAAAGCCCAATGAATACGCGTCAGGTATTTCATTGACCAATATGATACGCCAACTAGGAGGAGCCTTTGGAATTGCAGTAGCAAATAATTATGCCACGACTAGGGCGGCCCAGCATCGTACAGATTTATTAGCGAATGTAACGGCTGAAAACCCATTGTTTCAACAGCGTTTTCAGGGCATCTCGCAAACTCTAGCCCAGAAAACGGGAGAGTTTCATAAGGCAGGAGAAATGGCCTATCGCCAAATAGATATGATCGTTACTAAACAGGCCTATTATTTAGCTTATTTGGATACATTCCGGTTGGTATCCATCATATTCATCTTGATTTTCCCGTTCGTGTTCTTGATCAAAACGCCTAAGAAAAATAAAAAAGAAATAGAAAAAATATTAAAAGCCAGTGAAGAGGCTCATTAATGCTATGAAGAAAATTGCCCTTTTGATTTTTGCAACATTCAGTTTACAAGCTCAAACCAATTCAGAGTTATCTACTTTGGTGAAGAAGGCCTTGGACTATGCACCCGCGCTAAAGGCGCAAAAAACACAATTGCGCATCGGAGACACCAAGACATTAATACAACAATCTCTGGATAAGCCTACCATTGCTTATGAAGCAGGCATTACACGTGTAGATCCCGTTTCAAAAGCGACGTTTGCCATGAATGGAGTACCTGCTGTGTTACAGTTCCAGCCTAACATGAATTACAATACGAATTTTGTAGCAAGTCAAATGCTATATGATTGGGGGAAAAACAAAATTGCAATTGAAAAAAGCCAATTAGAAACACAAGTCTTCAAAACTCAAATTGATCAGAGTGCATTTGGTTTGGCTTATCAAATAGCTACGGTTTACCATCAAATTCTATTCTTGCAGAATGTTGCACAGATTCAAAAATCTGAATTGGTCCGTATCAAATCTCAATCAGCAATCGTAGAGCAGCAATTGAAACTGGGAGAAGCCTTGCAATTGGATGCGATGAGCCTTCGGATTCGTATTCAAAACCAGGAAACTAAGATTGGTGAAACCGATACCCAACTAAACAAATTGATTGATTACTTAGATACCCACACTGGGCAGACAGCAAAAAACTTCATCAAACCCATTCAAACGAGTATTCAATCCACAGAAGTGATTAGCAATAATCCTATTTTTGCAACATTAAATGCAGAAAATGCGGTTCTCCAGAATGAAATCAATTTGCAAGAAAAGGCGAGTGCCCCTACGCTTTCGGGTGCAGCAAGCATTGGTCTTCGCAATGGGTATTTGCCTCGAATAAATGGAGAAGTTCCTGCCATTTCAGATGATTTCAAACTCAATACAACGCTGGGACTAAAATTAAATGTACCAATATATTCAGGAAAACGCGCTTCATTACAGAAAAGTATTGCTCAAATTCAACAGGAACGCATTGCATTTCAAAAGGAAGATGCTCATACGAAATTAGCTTTCGAAGCTCGCCAAGGAGAAGCAAATACGAAGACAATTTTAGCAAAATTGGCAACGCAGCGCCAATTAATTGAACAAGCCAAATACGCTTACTCTTTAGGCGAAGCACGTTATAAAGAAGGTACAATAAAGCAATTGGAATTAGACCAAATTCAAAATACGCTGGAAGAAGCCCAATTGCAGGAGGAAAATTTCAAATTGCAATTGAACCTCCAACAATTGGACTTATTGAAAACAAAGGGTGTAAAATTCTGGGAATTATAAGTTGAAGAGTGCCGCTAATCCGGGCTCAATCAATTTTCCATCTGTAATCGTGAGGCCTTTATTCAGGGCCTCGTTTTTTTGACAAGCAGCTTCCCAACCCTGGTTCGCGATTAATAAGGCATAAGGCAAAGTTGCTTGCGTTAATGCTTGTGTGGAGGTTTGGGGAACAGCACCGGGCATATTAGCTACACAGTAATGTTGGATTCCATCCACCGTATAAACTGGATTTTCGTGTGTTGTTGGATGACAAGTTTCAATACACCCACCTTGATCCACGGCCACATCGACCAAAACCGTACCTGCTTGCATAAGTTTCAGATCCTTTTGTTTGATCAGGTGTGGAGCTTTCGCACCGTGTAATAAAACGGCGCCAATAACTAAATCTACCTGAGAAAGATGCTCCTGAATAGCTAATTCAGTAGAGTATTGAGTATAAACATTCGCAGGCATGACATCACTTAAATAGCGCAAACGAACTAAGTTGGTATCCATTATGGTCACATGCGCACCTAAACCCGCGGCCATCTTAGCAGCCTGAGTTCCTACGACACCGCCCCCTAAAATCAGAACATTCGCCGGTTTAACACCGGGAACACCTCCAAGCATTTTCCCTTTTCCTCCTTGCGGTTTTCCTAAAAAATAGGCTCCTACTTGGATAGCCATCCGGCCAGCAACTTCAGACATGGGAGTCAACAAAGGAAGACTTCTGTCGGGCAATTCAACGGTTTCATAAGCAATACAAGTTGCCCTCGCCTGAATCATGGCTTCCGTTAATTCCTTTGATGCGGCAAAATGGAAATACGTAAATAAGATTTGGCCCGGTTTAATCAACGAATATTCCATAGCTAGAGGCTCTTTTACCTTAATAATCATATCCCCCATTTCATAAATGGCTTCAGCAGTAGGTAAAATAGATGCACCCACCTGCGCATAGGAACCATCAGAGAACCCTGAACCCAAACCTGCGTTTGCTTCAATAAAAACTTCGTGGCCGGCCTTAATCAAACTTTGGGCACCAGCAGGAGTTAAACCAACACGAAACTCTTGCTTCTTTATCTCTTTCGGAACGGCTATTTTCATAATTTCTGGGGTTAAAAAAAGAACGGCCAACGAAAAATTCCGCTGGCCGTTACCTTTGATGAAGTATAATACACTACAAATATAATAGACGCAATAAATATTTTGGATATTACCCAATAAATAAGAAATATTTTCTACATAAATTTACAATTACAATAATATTTACCAAAACAAAGTAAAATATTAGTGATAAACCGAAAACTTTATGGCAAAAAATCAACAATTAGATGAGCTGGATATTAAAATATTGAAAATAATTCAAGAAAACAGCCAAAAAACGCTTAAAGAGATTGCAGAGCAAGTTAATCTCTCCTTAAGCCCTACCCATGATCGAGTCAAACGATTAGAGTCTGATGGGTATATTCAAGGATATGTGGGTTTATTAAACCGGAAAAAATTGAATTTGGGTTTATTAGTCCATTGCCAGGTTACCTTGGAAAAACAAAATAGCCGAAACTTTCGCGAATTCGAAGATGCCATTCGAGAGTTCCCAGAAATCACTTCATGTCATCTTGTTTCGGGGAACTTTGATTATTATTTAAATGTTGTTAGCTCCGATGTAGAAAGATACAATCAATTTTTTCAGGAAAAATTAGCTGTTTTGCCTTCCATCGCACACATTAGTACAATATTTGTATTGGATGAAATTAAACAAACAACGGCTTTGCCTATTTAAATTTGTATCTTTGTTAATCTTATGGGATCGACCGGTTTTGACAGCTTATGTAGGTCGGTTGTAAGCACGTCGGGAGTTGGAGGCATTTCCTGTATAAAAAACCTTCGAATTATAGCTGGCAATACTTCGTATGCCATGGCTGCTTAGTCTGATAGACTAACCAATTGCCATCGTTCCACCC
>JACCDQ011805304.1_pt1 | contig 16318 bp, 14 predicted proteins | sample 7446031 | NCBI WGS metagenome assembly JACCDQ01 (sample SAMN15323442, study PRJNA562643) | freshwater metagenome | isolation source: river surface water | place: USA:Blue River Watershed | collected 2017-08-17
CCCAGGCCTGCGAATCGCTGGCGCTCGGACTGCCGCGCCATCTGAGGCCGCTGGTGCTGCGCAACACGGCGATCCTGCACTGGCTCCAGGCCGGCATGCCACAGGATGAGGTCTGCCGGCGCGCCGGCTACCAGGGAAAACTGGCGCTCGATCACCTGCGCGCACACCTCTCATATCCCTCGGAAACCAGCAAGGAGGTCCACACAGCATGGAACACAACATCCCCCTGATCACCACCCTGGCCGCCGGTTTCAGCATCGCGCTGGTATTCGGCTTCCTGGCCGAGCGCATCAAGGTGCCGGCGCTGGTGGGCTATCTGCTGGCCGGCATCCTGATCGGTCCCGGCACGCCGGGCTTCGTCGCCGATGTCCATCTGGCAGCCCAGCTGTCCGAGATCGGGGTCATGCTGCTGATGTTCGGCGTCGGTCTGCATTTCTCGCTCAATGATCTGCTGGCGGTCAAGCGCCTCGCGGTACCCGGCGCCGTGGTGCAGATGAGCCTGGCCACCTTGCTCGGCATGGCCGTAGCCTGGTGGTGGGGCTGGAGCTGGGGCGCCGGGCTGATCTTTGGCTTGTCCTTGTCCTGCGCCAGCACGGTGGTGCTGCTCAAGGCGCTGGAAGCCCGTGGCGTGCTCGACAGCATGAACGGCCGCATAGCGGTCGGCTGGCTGGTGGTCGAGGATCTGGCGACCGTCCTGGTGCTGGTCCTGCTGCCGCCGCTGGCGGGTGTGCTCGGCGGCTCGATCACGGAGGTGGCAAACCCACAACCCTTGTGGCTGACGATTGCCAAGACCCTGCTGCAGGTCGCGGCCTTCATCGCCATCATGCTGGTGGCCGGGCGGCGCGTGCTGCCCTGGCTGTTGTGGCAGATCTCGCGCACCGGCTCGCGCGAGCTGTTCACGCTGGCCGTGATCGTGGCGGCGATCGGCATTGCCTACGGCGCGGCGCAGCTGTTCAGTGTCTCGTTCGCGCTGGGCGCCTTCTTCGCCGGCATGGTGATGCGCGAATCCGAGTTCAGCCATCGGGCGGCGACGGAATCGCTGCCGCTGCGCGATGCATTTTCGGTGCTGTTCTTCGTCTCGGTGGGCATGCTGTTCGAGCCGGCCATCCTGCTGGAGCAGCCGGTCCATGTGCTGGGCGTGGTGGCCATCATCATGTTTGGCAAGTCGCTGGCAGCCTTTGGCCTGGTGCTGGCCTTGCGCTATCCGTTCAACACGGCGCTGACGGTTTCGGCCAGTCTGGCACAGATCGGCGAGTTCTCCTTCATCCTGGCTGGCCTGGGCCTGTCGCTGGGACTGCTGCCCGCCGAGGGCATGAGCCTGGTGCTGGCCGGTGCGTTGATCTCGATCGCGCTCAATCCGCTGCTGTTCGCAGCCGTCGAGCCACTGCGGCGCTGGATCCTGCAGCGCTCGGCGCTGGCGCGTCAGCTGGAGCAAAGGACCGACCCCTGTGCCGAACTGCCGACCAGCACCGAGCGCAAGTACCTGCAGGGGCAGGTCGTGCTGGTGGGCTATGGCCGGGTCGGAAGACGGATTGCCGAGGCCTTGGAGGCCAATGGCATTGCCCATGTGGTGGTGGAGCAGAACCGCGAACTGGTCGAGGACCTGCGCCAGCAGGGCAAGGTCGCGGTATCGGGCAATGCCGCCGATCCGGTGGTGCTGGTCCAGGCCCATGTCGCCGAGGCCGCGATGCTGGTGGTGGCGACGCCCGATCCGCTCGCGCTGCGCCAGATGGCAGAGATAGCCAGGAAACTCAACCCAGGCATAGCCGTGGTGCTGCGGACAAGCAGCGAGTCAGAATGCGTGCAGCTGCGCAAGGATGGCATCGGCCAGGTTTTCCTGGGTGAGGAAGAACTGGCCAAGAGCATGAGCCATCATGTGCTGGACAGACTGGGAACAAGAACCGGCCCAGGCTAAAACCCCCAGCTAGGGGTCACTTCACAGGGCGAGGCGTGATGGCCCATACCCCATTCCTCGGTTTATTTTGCTCCACCATTGCGCAGTGACCCGATACTACATATGATGAGCATCATGCGACTAACCGCCAATGCTCGAACCGCCGCCAAAGAAGCCTCGCACGAGCGCATAGTGCAGGCTGCTGCCCGCGCCATCCGGCGCAGCGGGTATGACGGTACCGGGGTCGCCGACATCATGAAAGAGGCGGGTCTGACGCACGGCGCGTTTTACGCACACTTCGATTCACGCGAAGCCATGTTGGTCGAAGCGGTTGACCGTGCTGGAGCCGAGTCCAACGCCCGCGCCACCCATGTCATTGCCTCGGTTGCTCCGGAGCAGGCGTTGCAGGCGCTGATGCACGCCTATCTGTCCAAAGAGCACCTGGCGGCCATCGAGACCGGTTGCCCGATTTCTGCTCTGGGTTCCGAGATGCCGCGGCAGTCGGTGGAAGTGCGCGGAGCCGCCACGCGCCGCATCAAGGAAATGATCGATCTGGTGGCCTGCCAGTCGCCTGACTGGGGACAGCCTGAAGCCCACGAGTACGCGTTGGTAGCGGTGGCCACCATGGTGGGCACCTTGATTCTGGCCCGGGCTGTCGACGATCCGGCCCTGTCGGATGCACTGTGCAGCGCTGCCTTGAAGCGGCTGGACCCTTCCGGCGCCTGATGGCCAGTCCTTTTTTTGCTTGAACATATGATGATCATCATGCGAAAAACCTCACAGACCGGACCATCGAGCCTGTGCCATGTCCTCTTTTGAACCAGGAACAATCATGAAAGCCTTCGTTGTGGATCGCTACGGGAAGAAGGGGCAACTGCGCGCTGCCGACATGCCGGAGCCGGAGGTGCGCGACGACGACGTGTTGATCGAGGTGCATGCCACCGCGGTGAACCTGCTGGATTCGAAAATCCGGGACGGTGAGTTCAAGCTCATCCTGCCGTACCGCACGCCGTTCGTGCTGGGTCATGACGTGGCCGGCGTGGTGGTCCAAATCGGACCCCGGGTGCGCCAGTTCAAGCTGGGCGACGAGGTCTATGCCCGGCCCGACGACTTGCGCATCGGCACCTTCGCCGAACGCATTGCCGTGCGCGAAGACTCGGTGGCGCTCAAGCCCCGCAACCTGAGCATGGTGGAAGCTGCCTCCATTCCGCTGGTGGGCCTGACGGCCTGGCAGGCGCTGGTCGAGATCGCCAGGCTCAGGCAGGGCCAGAAGGTCTTCATCCAGGCGGGCTCAGGTGGCGTGGGCAGCTTCGCCATCCAGCTGGCCAAGCACCTGGGTGCGACAGTGGCCACCACCACCAGCGCGGGCAACACTCCGCTGGTCAAGGGCCTGGGCGCGGACATCACCATCGACTACCGGAGCGAAGCCTTTGAAGAGCGCCTGAGTGGCTATGACGTCGTGCTGCACAGCCAGGACAGCAAAGCCCTGGCCAAGTCACTCGGGGTGCTCAAGACCGGTGGCCAGCTGGTCTCCATCTCAGGACCGGCCGACCCCCAGTTTGCCGAAGAGATCAAGGCTCCCTGGCTGGTGAAGCAGGTGATCCGCGTGCTCAGCCTGGCCACCCGCCGACGGGCACAACGTCTCAAGGTCCGTTTCTCCTTCCTGTTCATGAAGGCCAGCGGCAGCCAGCTGCGGCAGATCACGTCCTTGATCGAATCGGGAGCCATCCGCCCCGTGGTCGACAAGGTTTTCCCCTTCGAATCCACCAACGAAGCCCTGGCCTACGTCAAGAGCGGCCACGCCAAAGGCAAGGTGGTCATCCAGGTGCGATGAACGGCTCAATATGGTGACCGTCATATCAGAATCCCTACCCACTCAGAAGTTCTCCATGCAGATTGAAAACTCCGTTGTTCTCGTCACCGGCGCTAACCGTGGCATCGGCCTTGCCTTTGCACGCGAACTGCTCGCCCGCGGCGCCCGCAAGGTCTACGCTGCCGCCCGCAACCCCGCCACCGTGAACCTGCCCGGCGTGCAAGCCTTGCAGCTGGACGTCACCAAGCCCGACGAGATCGCCGCTGCGGTCCGGCAAGCCGCCGACGTGACCCTGGTGATCAACAACGCCGGCATCGCCCAGCCCGGTGGCTTCCTGGCGGAAGACAGCGAAGCAGTAGCGCGGCGCATGTTCGAGACCAACTTCTACGGTGTGCTGAACGTGAGCAAGGCTTTTGCGCCAGTGCTCAAGGCAAACGGCGGCGGCGCGCTGCTCAACGTGCTGTCGGCGGGCTCGTGGATCAACGGCGGCGAGCTGGCCGCCTACTCGGCGAGCAAGTCGGCCGCCTGGGCGCTGACCAACTCCCTGCGCCACGAACTGGCGGCACAGAAGACCCAGGTGCTGGGTTTGCACATGGCCTACGTCGACACTGATCTCACGCGGGGTTTCGAGGTGCCCAAGACCAGCCCCGAGACCATCGTGCAACGCGCGCTCGACGCGCTGGCAGCCGGCGCCGAGGAGGTACTGGCTGACGCGCTCACCGAGCAGGTCAAGCAGGGCATGACGGCGCCGCGTCCGCTCTACTTGCCGCAATAGGGCACGGCAACGGCACCCCATAACGCTGGTACGCCACGCCTGGATCGCTGTCTAATAGCCACGGCTGCGGTCGACTGCTGCCGGGATTTCACCCGTTCGCCGATACCTGGCCACGTTCTGCGCCACGATGGCTGATGCGGTTTGCCGGTCAGTGGGGGCAGAGACATGCGGCAATACCGTCACCTGGGGATGCGTCCAGTGCCAGCTATCGGCTGGCAAGGGTTCGCTCGCAAACACGTCGAGCACGGCATGTCCTACGGCACCGGATTCCAGCGCACGCTGCAAGGCCTGATCGTCAATGATCGGCCCGCGCGCGAAGTTGAGCAGCCCGGTTTGGGGTCGCAGCAAGCCCAGCCTGGCATCGTCGAGCAGACCCATGGTCTGGTGCGTCAATGGCAGCAGGCAGACCAGGATGTCGGTGCTGGCCAGCAACGTTGCCAGACCCGCTGGCCCCGTGTGGCAGTTCACCCCCCCCATTGTTCGCGGCGTGCGACTCCAGCCCTGTACCCGGAAGCCCGCCGCGAGCAGGCGTTGCGCCGCCGCCTGACCCAAGGCACCCAGGCCCAACAGGCTGACCGTCTTGTGCTGCGGACGCACGTAATCCTGCTGCAGCCACTCGCAGTTGCGCTGCTGGGCTGCGTAGCGTGGCATGTCGCGGTGCAGGTAGAGCGTCCATGCGAGCACGGCTTCGGCCATGGTCTGCGCCAATTGAGGATCGACAAGGCGCACGATCTTCAACTCCAGATCCTCCAGGTCAGCCAGCAGCCGCTCGACCCCCGCCCATACGCTGTGCACCCAGCGCAACTGGGGCAGGCAGCGCAGGTCTTGCGGACGCGGATTGGCAACGATCGCGAAGGTGCAGCTTGCGCGCGCCGCAGCATCGAGTGCGCCAAAGGGCACGATGGTCTCGTCCGGCATGGCCGCCTGCAGTGCGGCAATCCATTCGGCTTGGAACGGGGCGTCTGGGTGAGCGATGAAGGGCAGCACGGGGTTTGCCGGCCAATGTGGTTGGCGCGGAGCAAGTGAGGAAGTGGTACAGAAACGAAAAAAGCACTCGGCAAACTTGCCTGAGTGCTTTTGTCTGGTGGGCGATACATGGATCGAACATGTGACCCCTGCAGTGTGAATGCAGTGCTCTACCGCTGAGCTAATCGCCCTTGCCATCTTCCACGGGGAAGATGGTCAGGAATTTCTGGTGGGCGATACATGGATCGAACATGTGACCCCTGCAGTGTGAATGCAGTGCTCTACCGCTGAGCTAATCGCCCTTGCCGTCTTCCACGGGGAAGACGGTCAGGAATTTCTGGTGGGTAATACATGGATCGAACATGTGACCCCTGCAGTGTGAATGCAGTGCTCTACCGCTGAGCTAATCACCCGAAGCTGCTATTCTATGCTGAAAAATCCCGCCTCGGAGCAGGGCATGGATTTTTTTGAGCCAGGCCGGGCAGGGGACCGGGCCCCGGAAAGCCGGGCGGGTCAGTCCTCGCCCCGGGCCTGCTCAAGCGCCTGCAGCGCGCCGACGCGGCGCTTGGCGTCGCCGTGGTAGTACATGCGTACCGTGATGGCCGGGTCCTTGTGACCGAGCCGTTCGGCCGCATCAGCAATCGGGAAATGGCCGTTGATGGCTTCCGAGGCGCCCGAATGGCGGAACCAGTGCGGCGAGACCTGGCGCAGCCGTTCGGCCAGCGACTGAACCTCGAGATCAGCCGGATTCGGGTGTGATTCGAGCAGCCAGTCGGCCGCGGACTGGCCCAGCTGCTTGACTTCGCCGAACAGGGCGCGCGGCGTCATCGAGGGGTAGTGATGGCCACTGCGCCGCAGCGAGACCACGGCGGGGATGTCGCTCTCCTGGCGCTGCGGCAGCGCGGGCAGCCCGAGCGCTGTGCGATAGGCCATCAGCTCCTGCATGACGGCCGGCGTGATCTCGATCGCGCGCACCTTGCGACCCTTGCCATTGACCGAGGCGAACCAGACGCCACCGCGCTGGCGGATGTCGCTCATGCGCAAGCCGGACAGCTCGGAGATCCGTATCCAGAGGTTGAACAGCGCGACCGTGATCCAGCGCAGCCGGATCGCGCGCTGCTGCTGGGTCGGGGTCTCGGCCTGGGCGAGCAGGCGGTCGGTGGCCGAGAGCATGCGCAGGTAAGCATGGGGCTCGAAGACGCGGTCGGTCTTGGCGTCGTGCTTGACGATGAAGCGGCCCAGGTCGGAAAAGGGGTTGAAGTCCAGCAAGGCCTGGTCCTGCGCCGAGCGCTTGGTGTTGTTGAACTTGTAGAGCGAGGACAGCGACGCGATCGCCTGGGCCACCGAGCGCGGCGACTTGGCGCGGGCAAACGGGTTGCTGGCGACGCCGAAATGGTTAGGTAGCGCCCGTGCTCTGCGATCCTGCCAGAACGGTGCTGGCCCCAGGTGGGCGAGTTCGAGGCCGCCCGGGCCAGAGGCCAGCACAGCGGAGTTGCGCGGGCGCTCGCCATCAAGCGGCTCGTGCGTCAGCGCGCGCAGGAAATCATGCGCGTCGATCGGGCCGGCGCGCAGCAGCAAGTCGGCGTGGTAGCCATGGGTCTGCTCAAGGAAATAGAGCCAGTAGGCCGCGATGCGCTGGTAGGCCCGGTGCGTGTGCGGGCTCTTGCGCCGGAACGGCTCAAGCCAGTTGCCGACCGCCGTCAGGTCGAACAGCAGCCCGGCGGGCGGGTTGCCGGTACCAGCGGGACTGACGAAGCCGTCGAGCACGAGTGCTTGGGATTGCGCGGTGTTTTCAGGCATTTTCTGCGGTGGTTCAGGCGAGATTCTGACTATTGGGGATGTGACATGGATTGTGCCGTGTTTGCCTGGATGGATGTGGTTGCTGGATGAGCTCCTAGTTCCGATAATTAACATTAACAGAAACAAGTAGAACAAAAAAGTATTTATTTTACGTATTACGTCAATAAAATACGTAAAATGGCGGTACTACTACCCATACCCTCATAGCAGCCATGGAACCGGAAAAAGCCCATGAACCAAGCCAACGCCCCACTGATTGAAAACAGTTCCGCCACCAGCGACCCGGATACCCAGCTGCGCAAGGCCTTGCTGGCCCTGCTGGCGCCACTGGCGGCGCAACAGGTCACGGCACGCGAGGCCTATGCGTCGATGACGCGGCTGGTGGCCCGGCTCGAAGGCGATGTGCCGACCGGCGCCCGGCTGGTCGCACTGCTGCAGCTGTTCAACGCCCAGCGGCCAGCGGGCTTGCCGGCGATACCAGTCGGTACCGCCGGCGTGGCGCAGGATTGCGTGGCGGCCTATAGGCGCAGCCTGGTGCGAGCCAGCAGCCTGGGCGTGGCGCACCCGGCGCTGCCGGCCGACATGGTCGAGGGACTCAATCGCTGGCTAGAGCGCCTGCTCGACTTGATGAAAGACGAGATCCGTCGCCCCTACGAGGCCGAGGCGGTGCAATTGCGCGCGCAGCTGGCCGCCGAACTGGCGGCCCAACAGCAAGCCGCCGAGGCCGAACGGCAGTCCGCGCGCGAGGCGCAGCAGGCGCTTGAATCCAGGCTGGAGCACAACCAGCAGCAGACCCTGGCGCTGGAGCAGCAGCATGCCGCGCAAGCGTTGCGCCTCGGCGAACTGCAGGCCATCCTGGTCCGATCCGAGGCGGAAAACCGGGCCTTGGCCGAGCGCGCTGCCGTGCTGCAGTCGCGGCTGGACCAGTCAGCCGAGCGCCTGGGTCAGCTCGAACTGTCGCTGCGCCAGGCGCAGGCTGCGGGTGACGAGGAACGCCGGCAACGCCTGCTGGCGATCGACGCCACACGCGTGGTCGAGCGCGAGCTCGCGGGCGAAAAGGAAAAGCGCAAGGCGGCCGATGGGCTGGCCCGCACGCTGGAGAAATACCTGGAAGAGGAAAAATCCCGGGCTGCCGTCTTGCAGCTGGCCTTGAACGAAGCCCAGCGCCAGCCAGCCTCGACTGCTGCCGAGACCGCCAAGCCGAACCTGATCCGGCGCAAACCGTCACGCCGCGCCACACCCGCTGCCACGCCGGTGCGCAGGAAGACCCTGCGCTGAGCACCGGGATCAGCCAGGACAACGGGCTGTCACCAGCTGGCCGGCCCGAGCTTGACGCGCAACGCACGGTTGATCAGCTCGACCAGGTCTTGCCGATCAGCAGCCCGGGCGAAGTCACGTGCACTCAAGTCCTGCTGGTTGCGCAGCGTGACATCGGCATCGGCATCGATCAGCAGCCGCACGCTGGCGGCGTTGCCATAGCGAGCAGCCATCATCAACGGCGTGGTGTCATTGGGTGAGGCCGCATCGATGTAGGCATGCTGCTCCAGCAGCAGCCTGACCATCTCGACGCTGGACCAGTCCGGCTGGGTCGCGGCGTAATGCAAGGGCGTCCAGCCTGGCTTGTTGACTTCGGCGCCCTGCCCGATCAGTCGCTTGAACAGGCCGACATGGCCGCGCAACGCGGCCAGCATCAATGCGTTTTCGCCATTGGGTGCCAGGGCATCGAGGTCGATGCCGGGCTGATCCAGCAGGAATTCCGCTGCCCGCAGCGAGTCCGAACGCAGCGCCAGCATCAGTCCGGGCTGACCGCCCTCGTCCCGGGTGTTGAAGTCAAAGCCCAGGCGCTGGAGGCGGCGCAGGGTTTCGAGCTCATCGAGGCGCAAGGCGCGCAGGAAATCCTCATAGGACCCTGCTGTGGCAGGCAGTCCGATACCCGCTCCTAGCAGTGCCGCAGCCAGCTGCCAGACGGTCCGGCGGCGGCCCGGATGAGCGGGTCGATTCCGCACGCCAGGCAAGGCCGGTCGGGCGATAGATCGGGCGCGGTTCTGGCGAATCAGGAAGTCGGACATCTCAGTGCGCATCGGTCAGGAATCCAAGGAGTGCCTGGGTTTCAGGCAACCGCCATGCCCCGGAACAGCGCGAGCGTGTTGGCGCGGGTCGCGGCTGCGACCTGTTCGAGCGGCAGGCCCTTGAGCTCGGCCAGCTTCTGCGCCACATGCGGCACCCAGGCCGGCGTGTTGGTCTTGCCGCGATGCGGCACTGGCGCCAGATAGGGACTGTCGGTCTCGATCAGGCAGCGCTCCAGCGGCACGAAGCGCGCGACCTCGTGCAGGTCGGTCGCGTTCTTGAAGGTCAGGATGCCCGAGAACGAGATGTAGAAGCCCAGCTCGAGCGCGGCGCGCGCGACCGCAACGGTTTCGGTGAAGCAGTGGAAGACGCCACGCGCCAGCGGCAGCTGCCCTGCCCCTTGCGCGCCAAAGCCACCCTCTTCGCGCAGGATGGCCAGCGTGTCGTCGGAGGCGCTGCGGGTGTGGATCACCAGCGGCAGGTCGGTCTGGCGCGCGGCGCGGATATGGCGGCGGAAGCGCTCGCGCTGCCACTCCATGTCGGCCAGGCTGCGCTCGCCCAGGCGGTAGTAGTCGAGCCCGGTCTCGCCGATGCCGATCACGCGCGGCAGCTGCGACAGGCGGACCAGCTCCTCGACCGAGGGTTCGCGCACACCCTCGTTGTCGGGATGGACGCCGACCGTGGCCCAGAGCTGCTCATGCGCGAGCGCGAGCTGGTGCACGCTGTCGAATTCCTCCAGCGTGGTGGAGATGCACAGCGCGCGCTCGACCTGGGCCTGCTGCATGGCTTGCAGGATCGCGGGCAGCTGGCTGCGCAGTTCGGGGAAGTTCAGGTGGCAATGCGAATCGATGAACATGGGGAAGAGTCAATGAGGGGCCAGCACCGAGCGGGCCAGGCCGGCCCAGGCCTCCTGCTGCAGGCCCGCGTTGAAGGGATGCTCGACCGTGCGGGCCGCCTGCTGCAAGGCCTTTTGCCATTGCAGCAGCGCGGAGAGCCGGGGCGGCGGCAGGTCGGCGGAGGAAAAGAAGCGCGGCAGGCCACCGCTGGCGATCACCATCAGGTCATGGCAGATCTTGTGCAGCAAGTCGAGCTGGCGCACCGGTGCCCAGTCAGCCAGCGCCGACCAGTCGCCGCGCGCGATCGAGCGCGGCAGGTCCGACCAGGACGAAATCGAAAGGCCGAGCCGGGCCAGCGCGAGCGCCTCGTCGGGTCGGCCACCCGCGGCCAGCAGCCAGGTGGCCAGCGCCTCGCGGGATTGCGGCTTGCCAGCCAGGGACTCGTCGGCCTGCACTGCCCGTTCGAGCCAGTCCAGCGCCTCGGCCTGTTGCGGCCATTCGAGCGCATGGTTCTGGCAACGGCTGCGGATGGTGGGCAGCAGCGCATGGGCGGCTTCGGTCGCGAGCACGAAGCGCAACGCCCCCGGCGGCTCCTCCAGCGTCTTGAGCAGGGTGTTGGCCGACTCCATGTTGAGCCGGTCGGCCGGATAGACCAGCACCACCTTGGTGTTGCCGCGCGAGCGGGTGAACTGGGTGAAGGCGACCGCCTCGCGCGTGGCATCGACGCGGATGAACTTGCCGGGCTTGAGTTCCTTCTTGTCGATCTTGTCCTGGGTCCGCTCGTCGAGCGGCCAGCCGAGCTCCAGCGCCAGCGTCTCGGGCATCAGCACGAACAGGTCAGGGTGGGTCCGCACATCGACCGCATGGCAGCTGGCGCAGCGGCCGCAGGCGCCCTGCTCCGGGCTTGGCGATTCGCAGAGCCAGGACCGCGCCAGCGCCAGCGCCAGCGGGTACTGACCCAGGCCGGCCGGACCGCTGAGCAAGATCGCGTGGCCACGCTGCTGCTGCAACGCCACCAGCTGGCGCTGCAACCAGGGCGGCAGGCGGCTGGCATCGGCTTGCTGGTTCATGGCTGGCCCCAGGCTTGCTCGCAATGCCGCAGCACCTGCGCGCGAACCTGCTCCAGGCTCTGGCTGGCATCGATGCGGACAAAGCGCTGCGGTGCCTCGGCCGCACGTGCGGCGTAGCCGCTGGCGACGCGCTGGAAGAAGGGCTCTGCCTCGGCCTCGAACTTGTCGGGCTGGCGCGCGCCAGCCAGGCGGCTGGCGGCGATCGCAGGCGGCAGGTCGAACCAGAAGCAGCGCTCGGGCTCGAGCATGGCCGGCTGTCCGGGCTGCTGCTGCACCCATTGCTCGAGCGTCTGCAGCACCTGCAGGTCAAAGCCGCGGCCGTAACCCTGGTAGGCGAAGGTGGCATCGGTGAAGCGGTCGGAGATCACGACCTCGCCACGCGCGAGTCCCGGCAGGATCACCTGCAGCACATGGTCGCGCCGGGCCGCGAACATCAGCAGCGCCTCGCTCAACGGGTCCATCGCATCGTGCAGCAACAGCTCGCGCAGCTTTTCTGCCAGGGGGGTACCGCCAGGCTCGCGCGTCAGCGTGACCTGACGGCCACGCGCGCGGAACCAGTCGGCCACCGCCGCGATATGGCTGGACTTGCCGGCACCGTCTATGCCTTCGAAGCTGATGAACAAACCGCTCGGGGGGCTCTGGGTCATTGAATAATCTTGAAAAGTAGCCTTGGGGATCAACGGGCCAGGATGTAGCGGCGCACGGCCTGGTTGTGCTCGTCAAGCGTGACGCTGAACTGGCTGCTGCCGTCGCCACGCGCGACGAAGTAGAGCGCCAGGCTGTCGGCAGGCTGCAGCGCGGCGCGCAGCGAGTCGCGGCCCGGCATCGCGATCGGCGTCGGTGGCAAGCCGGCGCGGGTGTAGCTGTTGTAGGGCGTATCGGCCAGCAAATCGCGCTTGCGCAAGTTGCCGTCGAAGGCTGGACCCAGGCCATAGATCACGGTTGGATCGGTCTGCAGCCGCATGCCCAGCCGCAGCCGGTTGATGAAGACGGCTGCGACCATGGGACGGTCCGCGCTGGCGCCGGTTTCCTTCTCGACCACGCTGGCCAGGATCAGTGCCTGCTCGGGGGTCTTGAGCGGCAGATTGGGGGCCCGCTCGGCCCAGGCCTGGTCGAGCTGGCGCTGCATGGCCGCTGCGGCCTGCTGCAGCAGCACCGAGGCCTTTTGCCGCTTGGGATAGAGATAGGTATCGGGAAAGAAGCGGCCCTCGGGGTGGGCGGCTGGCAGGCCGAGCGCGCGCATCAGCAAGGCGGGCTGCGCCCACGCCGCATCGGGCAGATCCCAGTCCAGCTGCTCGGCGCTTTTGAGCGCCTGCAATACCTGGCGGTAGTTCCAGCCTTCGACCAGGGTCAGGCGACGCAGCGCCTGCTCGCCGCGCACCAGCTTGTCGAGCAGTTGCTCTGGGGTGGTGCCAGGATCGATCTCGTAGCTGCCGGCCTGGATCCGGCGCGACTGGCCCGACAGGCGCAGCCAGCCGTGGAGCAGCCAGTCTGGGCTCTGCACGCCCGCCTGCTGCAGCTGCTGCGCCACCTGACGCGCCGAGGCACCGGCCGGAATCGACAGGTCCAGCGGCCCGCTCGCGCGACCCAGCTCCAGCGGACGCTGCAGCCAGTAGGCCGCGCCGGCGACTGCCAGCAAGCCGGCGGCCACGCCCAGGAGCAAGGCCGAAATCCACCTATTTTTCATGCGACGCTGCACAACCATCCGGCCTTTGGGAAAATCACAGCCCGCAATGATATTCGACCGCCACGCAGGCGGCCCGAGGAATCCGAAAGCCACCATGAGCGCCTCCACTACTTCTGTCTCGACCCCGGCTGCAGCCAACCCCGACCTCGACCTCGACAGCATCGCCCTGCAGGGGCTGGCCCGTCTCGATGACTGGGGCGTGATCCGGGCCCAGGGCATCGATGCCGCCGCGTTCCTGCACGGCCAGCTGACGCAAGACTTCGCGTTGCTGGGCCAGGGCGAGGCGCGACTGGCCGGTTTCTGCTCGGCCAAGGGCCGCATGCTGGCCAGCTTCGTCGGCTGGAAAACCAGCCCCGAGGAAATCCTGCTGGCCTGCCGCCGCGACCTGCTCGCGCCCACGCTCAAGCGGCTGTCGATGTTCGTGCTGCGCGCCAAGGCCAAGCTCAGCGATGCATCGGCCGATTTCGCCTTGTACGGCGCAGTCGGGGCCTGCGTGCCCGCAGACCTGCCGGCAGCGCCCTGGGCCAGGTTGCACGCTGCCGAGGGTGACTGGGTCCGGCTGCCAGCTGCCGCGGGCGCCGCACGCGCCCTGCTCTGCCTGTCCGCCAGCGCCCAGCAGCCGGCGGCCGAACTGGCGCCGGCACTCTGGCAGTGGCTGGAGGTACGCAGCGGCGTTGCCATGGTCGGCGCGCCGGTGGTCGAGGCCTTCGTGCCGCAGATGCTCAACTACGAGTCGGTCGGTGGCGTCAACTTCAAGAAGGGCTGCTACCCGGGCCAGGAAGTGGTTGCGCGCAGCCAATACCGCGGGGCGCTCAAGCGCCGGGCGCATATCTTCCATGCGGAGTCCGAGTTGCGCGTCGGCCAGGAGGTATTCCATGCGGCGGATGCCGAGCAGCCCTGCGGCATCGTCGCAGCGGCCGCACCGCATCCGCGGCAGGGCTGGGAGGCGATCGTGTCGTTGCAGATCAGCGCGCTCGACGGCCAGGCCTTGACGGTCGGCGCACCGGACGGCGCCGCCCTGCAGGCGCTGGAACTGCCCTACGAGCTGCTACAGGACATCTGAAGTCTCGGACAACAGGCAGGAGGCAGGCCCCCCTGATGCAATCAGGGAATTGTTTTGCGCCTTGGGGGAATGCTGTGTGATAAATGACCGGTCTAGAATGTCTGCCATATCTGAGCGTCCACAGCCCTAAATCATTCAAAATGACACACAACCTCCAAGCGCTGACATTCGCCGAATCGAATCCTGCCCCGCAAGGCGCTGACAGGAGTGGCCGGTTCTTCAAGCTGCTGGCGATTGCCGCGGCAGCGGCACTGACTGCCTGCAGCTCGATCGCTCCTGCCCCGCTGACGCAGGAGACCCTGACCGAGGTCAACCAGTCCGACCAGCAGGCCGCGCGCAAGGAGGTCGAGCCGATCCAGGGGCCGTTGACGCTGGATGAAGCCCTGGCACGCGCGCTCAAGTACAACCTGGAGCGTCGCTCGCGCCTGATGGAGGAGGCACTGGCACTGAACCAGCTCGATGTCAGCCGCTTCGACATGCTGCCACGCCTGATGGCGCAGGCTGGTTACAGCGATCGCAACCGCGAGCGTGCCACCTACAGCATGCCCTACCGGCCCAACTACGGGCCGCAATGGACCAGCTCCTCGTTTTCGTCGGCAGCCAGCCACGGCACCGCCGACCTGGGCCTGACCTGGAACATGATCGACGTCGGCCTGGGCTACTACGGCAGCAAGCAGCAGGCTGACCGTCTGCTGATCGCGGGCGAGAAGCGACGCAAGGCCATGCACCTGCTGATGCAGGACGTGCGCACGGCCTACTGGCGTGCTGCCAGCGCACAGAAGCTGCGTGGCGATGTCGTCAAGACGATTGCCATGGCTGAGGAGGCCTTGGCCGACTCGCGCAAGGTAGAAACCGAGCGGGTGCGCAATCCCATCGATGCGCTGCGCTACCAGCGCCAGTTGCTGGAGAACCTGCGCCTGCTGGAGGCAGTCGAGCAGGAGCTGTCCTCGGCCGAGGTCGAGCTGGCCTCGCTCATCAACGCCCCGCTGGGCCAGCCGCTGCAGATCGCCGACAACCCGCTCGACCTGTCAGAAGACGGGGTGCTCAAGCTGCCGGTGAGCCGGCTGGAAGAAACCGCGCTCGAGTACAACGCCGACTTGCGCGAGCAGCACTACAACAGCCGGATCGCGCGCGAGGAAGTACGCAAGACCCTGACCCGCCTGTTCCCCAACCTGAGCTTCAACTACGGCCTGAAGTACGACTCCGACCGCTACCTGGTGCACAACAACTGGAATGAGGCAGGCGTGCAGTTATCGTTCAACCTGTTCAACCTGATCACGGCACCGACGCAAATCAAGCTCGCCGAAGCTGGTGTGGCACTGGCCGATCAGCGCCGCGTCGCTGCGCAGATGGCCGTGCTCACGCAGCTGCACCTGGCCAGGCTGCAACTGGTCAACGCGCGCAGCCAGTTCGCGCGCGCCGACGCGATCTTCGGGACCGACCAGAAGATCGCCGTGCAGGTGCGCAACCGTGCCAGCGTGCTGGCGCAAAGCAAGCTCGACCAGGTGGCCAACGAGACGACCGCCATCCTCAGCCTGCTGCGCCGCTACCAGGCGCTGGCGCAGGTCCACTCGGCCGAGAGCCGGCTGATGGCCAATCTGGGCCTCGAACCCAACATCGGCAGCACTGACGAGCTGAGCCTGCAGGAGCTGACGGCACAGCTCGGCAACAGCAGCAAGCCCTGGGCGGTCCTGGCACAGGCCAAGGTCAAGTGATGGCCGTGACGCGCAGCCTGCCCATGACCACCGCTGACGCACGCTCCCTGCTGGGGCCGATGTGGTTGGCCGCGAACGTCGCGCTGCTGGTCGCTGGCCCAGTCCAGGCCCAGACCGTCGCCCCAGCGGCCACGCCACCGGCTGCGGCCAGGAGCGCGATCGAGCGCCAGGAAATCCGCGCCCAGCTGCTGCCGCGGCGCTACACCACCATCGCCGCCGAGATCGGCGCCAAGATCAACCGCCTGCCCGTTGCCGAAGGCGGTGCCTTCCGAGCCGGACAGATGCTGGTCAGCTTTGACTGCTCGCTGCAGCAGGCACAGCTGCAAAAGGCACAGGCCGAGCTGGACGGAGCCCAGCAGACCTACAAGACCAATCAGCGGTTGGCCGAGCTCAACTCGGTCGGACAGCTCGAACTTGACTTGTCCAAGTCAGCGCAGGGCAAGGCCAGGGCCGAGGTCGGTGCCAACCAGGCGATGCTGGCCAAGTGTGGCATTGCGGCACCCTACGCCGGGCGCGTAGCCGAACAGAAGGTGCGCGAGCAGCAGTATGTCCAGCCCGGCCAGGCACTGCTCGACATTCTTGACGACAGCGTGCTCGAACTCGAATTCCTGGTGCCATCGGCCTGGCTGGGC
>JACCDQ010545030.1_pt1 | contig 16312 bp, 18 predicted proteins | sample 7446031 | NCBI WGS metagenome assembly JACCDQ01 (sample SAMN15323442, study PRJNA562643) | freshwater metagenome | isolation source: river surface water | place: USA:Blue River Watershed | collected 2017-08-17
ACACGATACTGTTTGCCACCGGTTTTTATGACCGCGTACATGTGAGACCTTTAGATAAGAATCTAGTGGATATCTACGGACGGATTTCCGCAGAGCCCGAAATTATAGCAGTGAAAGACCCTACTCCGCCAATCCCTATAATCCAACAGCGTTTCGGCGCATTTCGTCCCATTTTTTCTAGTCACGCTTTGTCCACCACACCCTCCAACCCCTTAGCCCTCATTGCTGCCGATATGGCAGAAGTTGACCGCGTCATCGCGCAACGCTTGGATTCGGGCGTCCCGTTGGTGGGCACCGTGTCTCAGTACATCATCTCGGCAGGCGGCAAACGTGTGCGTCCCGCCCTACTCTTACTCATGGCAGGTGCCTTGGGCTATACCGATGCACAGCGCCACAACTTGGCCGCAGTGGTCGAGTTCATCCACACCGCCACCTTGCTGCATGACGACGTGGTGGACGAATCCACCCTGCGCCGTGGCCGCCCCACCGCCAATGAATCGTTTGGCAATCCTGCCAGCGTGTTGGTGGGTGACTTTTTATATTCCCGCGCCTTCCAAATGATGGTGGACTCAGGCGAGATGCGCGTCATGGAAGTACTGGCCGAGGCCACCAACGTGATTGCTGAAGGCGAAGTGTTGCAGTTGATGAATATGCACGACGCCTCCTTAGATGAAGCAGGCTATTTACGCGTCATTCGCTCCAAAACTGCGAAACTTTTTGAGGCGAGCACCCGTTTAGCGGCAATTCTGGCGAAAAGCTCGCCAGAAGTTGAGGCTGCCTGCGCAGAATACGGTCAAGCCCTAGGTACTGCGTTTCAAGTGATTGACGATGTGCTGGATTACGATGGAGATGCCCAAGATATGGGCAAGAACTTGGGCGACGATTTGCGAGAAGGCAAAAACACACTCCCCCTCATCATCGCCATGCAGCGTGGAACACCCACGCAACGCCAAACCATTCAAAGCGCCATTGAAAATGGTGAAATGGACGCATTGGGAGAAATCCTTGAAATTGTTCGGAGCACCGGTGCGCTTGATGCGACACGTGTTGCAGCCAGTGCAGAGGCTGAGCGAGCCATCGCTGCACTGAACGTTTTGCCAGCCAGTGCACATCGCGATGCGCTACATGCCTTGGCGGCACAACTGCTTGACCGTCGAAACTAATAACCTCGGAACCCAGCGAATGCACGAATTAGACAAACCCTATACCGACAGCATTCAGCAGTGGAATATTGCTTGCGATTGCTTTAAGGCGGAATTTAAATTCGATCCCAATGAAATTGTCGCCATCGACACCATTCGGGAAATGTTCGCCGAAATCGTTGACGAACACGAACTGTCCCAGAATGCCTCCATCTCTTTGATGTTTGCGCTGTACTTTTTGGGCTATGTCACGCTTCTCGAAATCATGAAAGCCAAGGATGAGACTTTTGAAATTGGTGACATGAGCGACTTCTATTCCATCTTGGACCGTGCAGATCAGTGGGCACACCAGTCATTGGACAACACAAAACTGTCAGAAGTAGCGGCGCCCATTATTCAAACGACACAGCAAATCATGGAAAAGCTGAATTTAGTACGCTAAGCCCAAGAATTAATCACTCAAGCACGAGTTTGCAGGGCATCCGAATACCCTTTTCAGCACGTTTTTCTTCGCAATAACGCATGGCACGGCGTTCGCCTTCAGCTGCCATTTTGATGTGAATTGAGCAGCGAAATACCATCTTGTCACCTTCAGAGTGACTATCAAAAGCAGCAGCACAGGCGCTCATAGGCGTCATCTCTGGCTTGAGCTCTTTCCAAACTGATCGCAAAGGATCGGGTAGTTCGCTCACATGCATGAACGGGTATGGACCAATTGGTTTTGCATAGGCGGCAAAACTGGTCCACACCAAAGCACAAATCAAAGAATATTTAATGCGATTCATGACTTGGCCTGAGATTTACAAAAATTAAGCCGCAACGACGGGTGTGATCAAGGCAGTATCTAACGTGCCTGCAGCCTTCAAAGCTTGTACCCACACAGGCGATACACCACGCCCAGTCCATGTTTGATCTGGATTGGCAGGATTGCGATATTTAGGCGCTACTTTTTTACCTGCAAGCGCCCCCTTCTTGTCACTTTTCTTGGCTTTGGTACCCTTGCTAGGCTTGCTTGCCCCTAAGGCTTTACCGATATCCGCACTTGTCAAGCCTGCCTCTTTCGCTAAGGCAACAATCTTTGCAAGCACTTTATCGTGGGATTTGGTTTTTAATGCCTGCTCTTTTTTATCCAGCAACTCACGTTGCTTACGAATAGCGGCTAATTGATTAGCGACAGTGGTACGTGCCATGAAAATTATTCCTATGCAATATATTAATAAAACTTCACGATATTTTATACAGAATTAAAAAGCCCGCAAATAGCGGGCCTTTATTGATATCAAATCAGTATTAATTCAAGGCATCTTTCAAGCCTTTACCGGCTTTAAAACGAGGCACTTTGGCAGCCTTGATTTTCAAAGCTGCTCCCGTGCGGGGGTTACGACCTGTACGCGCTGCACGCTTACTAACACTGAATGTGCCAAAACCCACCAAGGTGACGGTGTCACCCTTTTTAAGGGTTTTCTTAACAGCCTCGATGATGGAACCAAGTGCACGCGTGGCGGCGGCTTTAGAAATGTCAGATTTACTAGCGATGTGCTCAATCAGTTCAGTCTTATTCACGTTGTTGTTCCTATTGTTGATTTACTTATCAGCAATGCTGATTTGATCAGTTTACTTACTTTATTTGAAAAATAAATACGCCATTTGGCGTACCTCACGTCAGATTAAGCGAAGCAGAAGGACACATTTTTTTGTAATGGACACATTCCCCCTGGTAAGCAGAAGAAGCAAAGAATGACCCGCTGCGTGAAAGAGATTGTCATGACAACTGCACCACCGGAAACCGCCATACAAACATTAGATGAGCTTTTGCACCAAGCACTGGCTCAGGGCGCTTCAGATATTCACTTCGAAAGTGGAGATGTTTTTTTTCGGGCACGCTTTCGGGTTGATGGATTGCTACGCGTGGTCGCCTCACCATCTTTGTCATTGCGAGATGCCATCGTCTCTCGGATCAAGGTCCTGGCACGTATGGACATTGCAGAAAAACGACTTCCCCAAGATGGTCGGATTCAATACCCCTACTTAACTCAAACTCTTGATTTACGCGTGAGTTCATTACCCACAATTCATGGCGAGAAGATCGTGATACGCGTTCTGAATTCCATGCGTGAAAGACCTAGTTTGGAGACATTGGGCTATGAATCCGATGACATCGCCAAGGTGATTGAGGCGATCCACCAACCACATGGCTTAATTTTGATGACGGGGCCAACAGGGTCGGGTAAGACACTGTCACTTTATAGCTGCTTAGACCTGCTTAACCGTACAGAGCTGAATATCTCCACAGTCGAAGATCCCTCTGAAATTCTTTTATCCGGCGCCAACCAAGTCAACATCAATGAACGTGCAGGCTTAACTTTCGCCAGCGCTTTGCGTGCATTACTTAGGCAAGATCCAGACGTGATCATGCTCGGCGAGATTCGTGATTTAGAAACCGCTGAAATCGCTATTCAAGCGGCACAAACGGGCCATTTAGTTTTTTCCACTTTGCATACAAACGACGCGCCGGGCACGCTGGCCCGCTTGAGACACATGGGAATAGCTGCTTTCAATATAGCGGCGAGCATTAAACTCATCATCGCTCAGCGACTAGTTCGTCGGCTATGCCCACACTGCAAACGTCTTGCTGACACAGAGCAGATGGATTCGCTCTTGCGCAATCTCACTACAGTAGATCAGCGTGCCATCCCAACAGAACTCCGTGAAACCGCTTTAAATTACAAAGCCGTGGGATGCCAAGCTTGCGATCAAGGCTACAAAGGTCGCATTGGTCTATATCAAGTGATGCCCATCAGCGAAATCATGCAGACACTCATCATGCAAGACCAGCACACACAGGCGCTGAGCGAGCAAGCAGCGCTAGAAGGGATCCGCACTTTGCGGCAAGCAGGTTGGCTCAAAGTTTTGCAAGGCATCACGTCTATTGAAGAAGTGATGGCACTGACCTAGCATGGGCAAACTTCGCTACACATGGCGCGGCATCGATCGTCAGGGAAACGTCGTCCAAGGCGATATGTTTGCGGACACTCAACACACCGTGATGCAACATTTACGAAAACATCGTATTCGGGCAACTCGAATTCAACGGCAGTACACGCTTCCCGCTTGGATAACCATCCATTTTCAACATCGAACATCACAACGTGACATTACCCAACTGACACGTCGACTCGCCACCTTGCTACAAGCTGGTGTTCCACTGCTGCAGGCCTTTCAAATTTTGGAGCGTGGCGAACGTAACGCGCCTCTCAAGATCATCATCCAAACGCTGCGCCAGCACATTGAAGAAGGCATGGCATTGAACCAAGCGTTACGAATACACCCTCAATTTGACACGCTGTATTGCAATCTCGTAGAAGTGGGTGAACTAGCGGGCATATTGGATCCAATGCTGACTCGTTTAGCAAACCACCTCGAAAAATTCGAGGCCCTGAGCGACAACATCCGCTCAGCTTTGGTTTATCCCATTGCCGTATTGGGAGTTGCGATCACCGTACTAGTTTTGATTTTGGTTTTTGTCGTACCCGCGTTTCAAAATATTTTCACTTCGTTTGGGGCGGAGCTACCTTGGCTGACGCGAATGGTGATCGCAATGAGTGAAGGCGTTCAAAAGTACGGCATCTGGTTATTGACCTGTTTTGCAATCTGCAGCAGGGGGATCAAAACGCAAATAGTAAAAAATACACACTGGAAATCTTATTGGCAGCGTTTACTACTTCGCATGCCCATTGCCGGACCACTCACACGTCATGCATGCACTGCACGGTGGGCACGGGCTACAGCCACCTTGTGTGCAGCAGGCGTGCCTCTGACCGAGGCACTGACAACGGTAGAAGGTGCGACCAATCATTTACTATTTCAAGCTGCCACGCAATCTATCAGACACCAACTCACTCAAGGGATCGCCTTGTCACAAGCTTTAGAACGTGAACAGGATGTATTTCCACACATGCTGATCCAAATGTGTGCCATCGGTGAAGAATCTGGCGCACTCGACCACATGCTTGAAAAAACTGCAGACCATTACGAACGGGAAGTCGACCACACCGTGAATCGACTGTCTACACTCCTTGAACCTTTCATCATGGTGGTGTTAGGTTTGTTGATTGGTGGTTTAGTCATGGCTTTGTATCTTCCTATTTTTCAACTGGGACAGATGGTATGACTTGGCATATGTTGATGACATTCAGCATGGGCTTGGCGTTGGGCAGCCTTGCAAACGTCATCGTTCACAGATTACCGCGCATGGTCATGGGAGAACAAGCACATACCACGCGCTATGACTTGTGTTGGCCAGCATCTCATTGCCCTCACTGCAACACAACGCTCAAACCATGGCACAACATTCCAGTGCTGAGCTACCTTCTGCTCAGAGGACGCTGCGCTTTTTGCCAACATAACATCCCTCTGCGATATCCACTGATTGAAATAACCACGGGCCTCATTTGTCTCTACAGCGTTGAACGTTGGGGTTTTAATTTGGTAGGTTTGTGTTGGGCCTATTTTGCAACCGTGCTTTTGATGCTGTCCGTCATTGACTGGCAAACCACCTTGTTACCAGATGACCTAACCCTCACATTAATGTGGAGCGGGCTCATCGCATCGTCGTTGAACTGGATTTCGCTGCCACTCACCCAATCTCTCTGGGGCGCAGTGATTGGCTACGCCTCCTTGTGGTTGGTTGCTACAACGTTTGAGCGCATCACAAGTAAGGAGGGCATGGGGGCAGGTGATTTCAAACTTTTAGCAGCATTGGGCGCCTGGCTAGGGCCTTTAGCACTCTTGCCCGTGGTGGTGGTAGCCAGTCTCACCGGCTCGGTCGTGGGGCTCTATCTACAACTGACGAGGCGTATCCAAGCAGGTAGTTACATACCATTTGGCCCTTTTCTCGCAAGCGCCGGGATCGCAGTAGCCACCATCGGCATCGAGACGATCACCGATTGGCTAGGGAGGCATTTTTTGCATAGACTTGTCCCATGATTGGAAACATCGCACCTCTTCGCATTGGCCTAACAGGTGGCATTGGCAGCGGAAAAAGCACAGTAGGCCAAATACTTCAAACCTTGGGTGCAGCAGTGATTGACGCTGACGCTATTGCCCGTCGCGTGACCTTGGTCGATGGTTTAGCCATCCCCGCGATTGAACAGGCGTTTGGCGTTGAGTTCATCACCCCAGAGGGCGCCCTTGACCGTGATCGAATGCGTGCGCACGTATTCAAACACCCACACGCTAAGCGAACGCTCGAAGCCATTATTCATCCGTTGGTTTCACACGAAACACAACGGCAAGCCCAACACGCACTAACGCTAGGTCATCAAACCTTGGTATTTGACGTGCCATTGTTGGTGGAGTCGGGTACGCGTTGGCGAGCAAACGTCGACCGCGTTTTAGTTGTGGACTGCACGACCGAAACGCAAATACGGCGGGTGATAGCGAGAAATGGTTGGACGAGTGACACCGCGCAACGCATCATTGAGACACAGGCCTCACGTGCCCAAAAATTGGCGGCGGCGGATTGGGTTATTTATAACGACACGCTATCACTGGATGAATTGCGCTCCAAGGTGATCAATCTGCCCATTCAGACGATTTAACCCAAAAGAAAACGCCCAGCAAACAGGTATGATTCGCAGAATTACCAAAGTCCATCATTCTGCTGTTTTCGCGTGATTCTGTACGAACATCCCTTCAATGAACGTGTGCGCACCTATCTGCGCCTGGAGCACCTGTTCCAACGTTTCGATGAACTCACCACACGCAACCATCCGGTAGATAACCACTTTGCACTCACCACCTTGTTTGAATTGGTGGAAGCTGGTGGACGTACAGACCTCAAGTCTGACGTACTCAAAGATTTAGAACGACACAAGCAACAATTCAGTTCGCTGCGTGGCAATCCCTCTGTGTCCGAAACAGCGTTGCAGCAACTGCTCGACAGCATTGACCATTGCTTCACCGGCTTGAATGGTCCCGTAGGAAAAATCGGTCAGAACATCACTGATAGCGAATGGCTTAGCGCACTGCGCAACCGCGTCGCTATTCCTGGCGGCACTTGCTGTTTTGATTTGCCTGCGTACCACGCATGGCAACAACTCAGTCCCGATGTGCGTCGTGCTGACATCTTGCGCTGGTTTGAAGTATTTCAACCGATGAAAGATTCTGTGAACCTGCTGCTCTCACTGATGCGCGACACAGGCACCACGCAAAAGATGATGGCCATGGGCGGCCAGTTCCAACAGTCCTTGGCGCAAGGCAAGTTTCAACTCATGCGCGTGGCAATTGACCCAGCCTTGGGTTTCATTCCAGAAATCAGTGGCAACCGACTGATGATTTGGGTGCGCATGATGCGCCAAGACGGCGATGGTCGTTTGCAGCACAGCACAGACGATGTGCCTTTTGAAATGGCTCTTTGCGTTTAAAGCATGAACGACGCTGAGGTTCGGATCGTTGTATGCCCCCAGTGCGGTGGCCCTAGCCGTTACGAGACTGCCAATAAGTACCGTCCATTTTGTGGCGAGCGCTGCCGCAATATTGACTTAGGTGCGTGGGCCAACGAAGAACACCGCTTGCCCGATCAAACACCGCAAGACGACGCGGATTTCGAAAACACTCCTTTGCATTGAGCTGTACCGCTTGTCCAACTCAATAGCTGTGTGTCTCACCCACAAAGCCGCGCTCTTGCGCAAACCACTGCAGCACAGGCAAGGTGCCAGGCAATACAGGCTTCACCTCCACGGGCAATTGCTGCCACGCAAACGACTGAGCCTCCAACATTTGCAGCTCCCCCGTCCACTGCGTGACTTTGCAAAAGTTCAGCTGCACCAAGGCATGTGGGTAATCGATGCGCTCGGTTTTCCAGACGGTGCAGTCTTGAATGGTGATGCCAATTTCTTCTTGCAGCTCACGACGCAAAGCTTGCTCGACTGTTTCACCTGCCTCAAGTTTGCCACCTGGAAACTCCCAATAGCCCGCATACGCTTTGCCTTCTGGTCGACTGGTGAGCAAGAACGCTTGATCATCTCGCACCAACACACCCACCGCCACCTGCACCAAGCTGCGATCGGCTGAACGCGGTTGGTCTGCGTCAATCACACGCACAAGAGATTCCGTCATTGATTCAAGCGTGCTTGCCCGCGTAGTCGCGTGCAAATTGATACGCCACACGACCGCTGCGCGATCCGCGCTCTAAAGCCCACACCAAGGCCTCAGGCTTGGCCGCTTCAATCTCCGCAGGCTTCACACCGAACGACGACAACCATTGCGCCGCGATGGTCAGGTACTCGTCTTGGCTGAACGGGTAAAAGCTCACCCACAAACCAAAACGTTCGGACAAAGAAATCTTTTCTTCCACGCCCTCACCTGGATGCACTTCACCGTCTTCGGTGTGTGTATAGGTGAGGTTTTCTTTCATGTACTCGGGCAACAAATGTCGACGATTACTGGTGGCGTAAATCAACACATTGGGCGTGGCCGCTGCAATGGAACCGTCCAAGATGGACTTCAACGCTTTGTAGCCAGGTTCGCCATCTTCGAAGCTCAAGTCATCGCAAAAGATCATGAACTTTTCAGGGCGCTCAGAGACCAACTCAATGATGTCTGGCAAATCGGTGAGGTCGTCTTTGTCAACTTCAATCAAACGCAAGCCTTGTGGGCCGTATTCGTTCAAGCACGCTTTGATCAGTGATGACTTACCCGTACCGCGTGCGCCCGTGAGCAACACATTGTTCGCAGGCAAGCCATTCACGAATTGTTCGGTGTTGCGTTGGATTTTTTCTTTCTGACCGTCAATCTCTTGCAGGTCAGCCAAGCCAAGCTTTGCCACATGGCGCACGGGTTCCAAACCACCCCGGCCGTTGTTGCGCTTGCGGTAGCGAAACGCCACACTGGCAGACCAATCAGGCTCCGCCATAGGCTGTGGCAACACCTGCTCAATGCGGGCCATCAACGCCTCGGCGCGTTGCACCAAACGTTCAAGAGGATGGAGTGCGTCTGTCATCAGCTGCGGTAGTCAGCGTTGATGCTGACGTAGTCGTGGCTCAGGTCACAGGTCCACACCGTGTCGCTGGCCGTGCCGCGGCCTAACACCACACGCACGGTGATTTCGGATTGCCTCATCACGCGCTGACCGTCTTCTTCGCGGTACTCGGGGTGACGGCCACCTTGAATGGCCACATGCACATCATCCAAATACAAGTCGATGCCTGTTTGATCGAGGTCGGTGATACCGGCATAACCCACCGCCGCCAAAATGCGACCCAAGTTGGGATCACTTGCAAAAAACGCGGTCTTCACCAACGGTGAATGCGCAATGGCGTAGGCCACTTGACGGCACTCTGCGCTGGTGTTGCCACCTTCCACACGCACAGTGATGAACTTGGTTGCGCCTTCGCCGTCACGCACAATGGCTTGCGCCAATTGGCGGGCCACCTGCAACATAGCCTGCAACAAGGCCTGACCTTCTGCGCTTTGCAAGCTGGTGATGGGCGCATGGCCTGCTTTGTTCGTGGCGATCACCACGAACGAATCATTGGTGGAGGTATCACCATCCACGGTGATGCGGTTGAACGAACCTTCGGCCAAGGCCAACGACAACTCTTTCATCAACACAGGCGCCACGCACGCATCGGTGGCCACATAGCCCAACATGGTGGCCATATTGGGACGAATCATGCCCGCACCTTTGCTGATGCCCGTCACGCTCACGGTAGCACCTGCAATTTGCACTTGTGTGCTGGCCGCTTTGGGCACCGTATCGGTGGTCATGATGCCTTCAGCGGCATCCGCCCATTGTTGCGAATTACCTGCGTGACCAGCGGCCGCAATGGCTGCTGGCATGCCCGCGATGATGCGGTCATGCGGCAGGGGTTCCATGATCACCCCCGTTGAAAACGGCAACACTTGGTTAGGCGAAATGTGCAACGCTTGCGCCAAAGCCACACAGGTTTCACGCGCACGCTTCAAGCCTTCTTCGCCCGTACCTGCATTGGCGTTGCCCGTATTGACCACCATGGCACGAATGCTTTGGCCTGCGTCCAAATGTTCACGGCACACCTGTACAGGAGCTGCGCAAAAACGGTTTTGCGTGAACACACCACTGACCGATGCACCTTCGTCGATCAGCACAACCGTCAAATCTTTACGGCCTGCTTTGCGAATACCGGCTTGTGTGACACCAATGCGCACACCAGCGATGGCGTGCAAATCTGCGGGATGAGGAGGATTGAGATGAACAGACATAAAACTTAGGCCAGCTTGCCGTGACAGAACTTGAATTTTTTACCACTGCCACATGGGCAAGGCTCATTGCGACCGACAGGCGGCATTTGCGCTGCAAACGTTGCTTCGTCTGCCGTAGTCACGGTTTGACCTGATTCATCAGGTGCGGTGTAGGTGACGTTGTGCAAACTCTCTGCGCGGTCTTCCAACTCGTGGGCTGCCTGTTCGATTTGCTCGTTCGATTCAATCTTGACCGTCATCAACACGCGCGTGACTTCGTTCTTCACCAAGTCGAGCAATTGCCCGAACAACTCAAACGCTTCGCGCTTGTACTCTTGCTTGGGTTGCTTTTGCGCGTAGCCACGCAAGTGGATACCTTGGCGCAAATAGTCCAAAGCTGCCAAATGCTCGCGCCAATGGCTGTCGATGTTTTGCAGCAAGACCACACGCATGAACGGCGTGAACTGCTCAATGCCCACGCGATCCAGCTTGGCTTGGAAAGCCGCATGCGCCACTTCGATCACTTGAGCCAAGATTTCGTCATCCGTGATGGCGGAGGCTTGTTGGACGATTTCTTGCAGCGGCAACTCAATCAGCCATTCGTTCAACAACGCACGCTCCAAGCCCGCAATATCCCACTGCTCTTCCACGGACTCTTCAGGCACATATTGGCGCACCAAATCGGTGAAGCTGCCTTCACGCAAGTTGGCGATTTGAGCGGTCAAATCAGTGGCATCCAAGATGTCATTGCGCTGCTGGTAAATCACACGGCGTTGGTCATTGGACACATCGTCGTATTCCAGCAATTGTTTGCGAATGTCAAAGTTGCGCGCTTCCACTTTGCGCTGCGCACTTTCGATGCTGCGCGTGACGATACCCGCTTCAATCGCTTCACCTTCGGGCATCTTCAAACGATCCATGATCGCTTTGACGCGCTCACCGGCAAAGATGCGCATCAAAGAGTCATCCAAACTCAGATAAAAACGTGATGAACCTGGGTCACCTTGACGGCCTGAACGACCGCGCAATTGGTTATCAATGCGACGAGACTCATGACGCTCAGTCGCAATGATGCGCAAGCCACCAAGTGACTTCACATAGTCGTGGTCTTTGGTCCATTGCACGCGCAACGCATCAATTTGCTTTTGCTTCTCTGCTGCATCTAAAGACTCATCAGCCTCGACATCTGCAATGGCTTTTTCAACATTACCGCCCAACACAATGTCGGTACCACGGCCCGCCATGTTGGTAGCGATGGTGATCATCTTGGCACGACCTGCTTGCGCAATGATGGTCGCTTCGCTGGCGTGCTGTTTGGCGTTGAGCACTTGGTGAGGCAACTTGGCCTTCTCCAGCATCTCGGCAATCAACTCTGAATTCTCAATCGAGGTGGTACCGACCAACACAGGCTGGCCACGTTCGTAACACTCGCGGATGTCATCGATCGCAGCTTTGTATTTTTCTGCAGTTGTTTTGTACACGCGGTCCAATTGGTCTTCGCGTTTGCTCACACGGTTCGGTGGAATGACCACCGTTTCCAAGCCATAGATTTCTTGAAACTCGTAGGCTTCGGTGTCGGCCGTACCGGTCATGCCACCGAGCTTGGCGTACAAGCGGAAATAATTTTGGAACGTGATCGATGCGAGAGTTTGGTTCTCGGCTTGAATTTCGACGCCTTCTTTGGCTTCCACGGCTTGGTGCAAGCCATCGCTCCAGCGACGACCTGCCATCAAACGACCCGTGAACTCATCAACGATGGTGATTTCGCCGTTTTGCACCACATAGTGTTGGTCGCGGTGGTACAGATGGTTGGCACGCAAAGCAGCGTACAGGTGATGCATCAGGCTGATGTTGGCCGGGTCATACAACGATGCGCCCTCAGGCAGCAAACCATTGGCACTCAAAATCCGCTCAGCATTTTCATGGCCTTGCTCGGTCATGAACACTTGATGGGTTTTCTCGTCCACCGTGAAGTCACCCGCTTCGATGATGCCTTCACCCGTGCGTGGATCCTCTTCACCGATCTGACGCTTGAGCAATGGCACGATGCGGTTGATGGCAACATACTGAGCAGTATGGTCATCAGCTTGACCACTGATGATGAGTGGCGTGCGCGCCTCGTCAATCAAGATGGAGTCCACCTCGTCCACGATGGCGTAGTTCAGTTTGCGTTGCACACGGTCTGCCGCTTCGTAAACCATGTTGTCACGCAAGTAATCGAAACCGTATTCGTTGTTCGTGCCGTAAGTAATGTCAGCACGGTAAGCCGCTTGCTTTTCTTCGCGTGGCATTTGTGGCAAGTTGATGCCCACCGACAAGCCGAGCCAGTTGTACAAACGGGCCATCCATTGGGCATCGCGACTGGCCAAGTAGTCGTTCACAGTCACCACATGCACGCCGTTGCCCGTCAGCGCATTGAGGTACACGGGCAATGTGGCAGTGAGCGTCTTACCCTCGCCTGTACGCATTTCAGAAATCTTGCCTTGGTGCAAGGCGATGCCACCCAACAACTGCACATCGAAGTGGCGCATTTTCATGACGCGCTTCGACGCTTCACGCACCACGGCATAAGCCTCTGGCAGCAACGCATCCAAAGTTTCGCCATTGGCCACACGCGATTTGAATTCGTCGGTTTTGGCACGCAAATCCTCATCGCTGAGCTTCTCTAAGGAAGGCTCCAACGCATTGATTTGTGCGACAGTTTTGCGGTATTGCTTAAGTAGGCGCTCGTTGCGGCTACCGAAAATATGAGTCAGAAAAGAGAGAGCCATGCGAGCACTGCGGTGGGCTTGTTTTCACTTGAAAACTAGGACCGCAAAATCCTTTTTTAAAGGCGTAATAGAAGCTGTGAATTTTAACCGTCCACAGCCCCATAATTGCCGTATGGCTACTCGCTCCACACCCCATCCAGACACGCTCGCGGCTTACCGCGCGTTGGGCTACAGCACGCCCCCAAAAGCGAAGGTATCTGTTCGAGGCCGATCACAAACCGTTGAGCAAGTGGTTGACTCAGCCCCAACCTTGGCGCAGTTTTCGGCCGTAGCCCGTGACACCCAAAACCGACTCAAAGCCATCGCCCCCCTGCTACCCGCTTCACTGCGATCTTTGGTGCAATCGGGCGGCGTAGAAGACGATGCGTGGTGCTTGCTGGTACCCAACAGTGCCGTGGCAGCCAAATTACGCCAAACCTTGCCAGCTTTGTGTGCTCATTTGCGCACAAAGGGCTGGAATGTGAACACCATTCGCGTGAAAGTCAGCGGATCCCGCTGAAGCGAACTCGTCGCAACAAAAGAAAAACCCGCTACGCCTATAGGCGTAACGGGTTTTATTTTGGTGCCGCTTGTCGGAATCGAACTGACGACCTACCGCTTACAAGGCGGGTGCTCTACCAACTGAGCTAAAGCGGCGCAGGCAGAATTCTAACCTAAGTTTTGCGTTTTATTTCACACGCGTGAGTGCAGGACGACCTGAAGGTGTTGTGGGCGTGGGTGGCTCATCATCTGAACCACCTTCCACATGCGGTGTTTCCACCGCACTCAACACCGGGCGCACAGGCGCAGCTTTTTTCGGTGCTGGCACAGCATCTGATGCGGCACTCATGGGAAAAGACATGCCTTGCCCATTTTCGCGCGCGTAAATCGCCATCACTCGGTTGATCGGGATGATGATGTCACGCGGCACGCCACCGAAACGGGCTTTGAATTCAATGTACTCATTGCCCAGTGTCATACCTGCCGTGGCGTCATAGCCCACGTTCAACACAATCTCACCGTTTTTGACGTACTCCATCGGCACTTGCACTGTCTCGTCAACCAAGACTGCCACATAGGGCGTGAATCCACTGTCCGTGCACCACTCGTGCAAAGCACGCAGCAGATAAGGACGGGTTGAAGATGCGTCTGGAGCGTTCAACATACGAATTACTTGCGCATGACCTTTTCAGAAGGCGTCAATGCCTCGATGTAGGCTGGGCGAGAGAAGATGCGTTCAGCGTACTTGAGCAAAGGTGCAGCATTCTTCGACAAGTCGATGCCGTAGTGATCCAAGCGCCACAGCAACGGGGCAATGGCCACGTCGAGCATGGAGAAGTTCTCACCCAACATGTACTTGTTTTTCAAGAACACGGGAGCCAACTGTGTCAAACGGTCACGGATGTGAGCGCGTGCTTTTTCCAACGCTTTGTCATTGGCTTTGGCAGCGCGAGACTCCAAAGTCGACACGTGTGTGAACAACTCTTTTTCGAAGTTCAACAAGAACAAACGCACACGGGCGCGCTCAACAGGGTCGCCGGGCATCAGTTGTGGATGTGGGAAGCGCTCATCGATGTACTCGTTGATGATGTTGGACTCATACAAGATCAAATCGCGCTCAACCAAGATCGGCACTTGACCGTAGGGATTCATCACACTGATGTCTTCGGGCTTGTTGTAAAGATCGACATCGCGAATCTCAAAGTCCATGCCTTTTTCAAACAAGACAAAACGGCAGCGATGAGAGTAGGGACACGTAGTTCCCGAATAAAGCACCATCATGATGGGCAGCTCCTAAAAATCAAAAAGAGTGGCAGGCAAACCTGTCACTCCGTGAGGTGACAACAGGCACAAAGGCCTGCTGCCGAATTTGCGCAAATTACTTGATGTCTTTCCAGAAGGAAGCATTCAAGCGCCATGCAATGAACATGAAACCAGCCAAGAACAACAACACAAACACACCGAGGCGTGTACGGGTTGTTTGGGCAGGCTCAGCCATCCATGTCAGGTAACCCACCAGGTCAGCCATGGCTTGGTCGTACTCTTGCTCATTCATGGAGCCGGGCTTGATTTGCTCCCAACCTTTGAACACTTGTTGACCATCGTGCGACTCAAACACCGCACGACGCTCGCCTTGCAACTCCCACAACACGTGAGGCATACCCACGTTCGGGAACACCAAGTTATTCCAACCAGTGGGCTTGGTTTCATCGCGGTAGAACGTGCGCATGTAGGTGTAGAGGTAATCTGCACCTGTGCCATTGTGGCCTGCGCGTGAACGTGCGATCACGGTCAAGTCAGGAGGCGTTGCACCAAACCACTCTTTGGCCTGTTTAGGGTCAATGTTGGCTTTCATGGTGTCGCCGACTTTTTCAGTCGTGAACAACAAGTTGTCTTTGATCTGCTGCTCAGTCAAACCGATGTCTTTCAAGCGGTTGTAACGCATGAAAGCGGCTGAGTGACAGTTCAAGCAGTGATTGACAAAGATCTTGGCGCCGTTTTGCAAAGCGCCCATGTCGTTGATTTTGTTAGGCGCTTTGTCCCAAGCGATGCTGTCGCCAGATGCTTGCGCACCTGCAACCACACCGAGGGCCAATGCCAAGCTGAGAATGATTTTTTTCATGGTTATGTTCTCCGTGAATCTCAGTGAGGCGTGAAGGTCACGCGGTCTGGCACTGGCTTGGTTTCGCCGATACGGCTCCAAATTGGCATCAACAAGAAGAAGCCAAAGTAGAACAAGGTACCCACTTGCGACACACGCTCACCAATCGGTGATGGTGGCTGCACACCCAAATAGGCCAAGACGATGAAGTTCACAACGAACACGCCGTACATGTACTTGTGCCAGTCAGGACGGTAGCGGATCGACTTCACTGCACAGTTGTCCAACCATGGCAAGAAGAACAAGATCACGACCGCACCACCCATCACCACCACGCCCCAGAATTTGGCGTCGATGGAGAGCATGAGAATGGACACGAACACGGCGGCACCCACTACGCCAGCTTTGATGACTTTTGGCAAGTTGGTCTTCACAGCACCAAAGTAAGCGCCAGCCAAAACGCAAGCGATCAAGGCGTACATCATTTCGCTGGTGATCGCACGCAACATCGAATAAAAGGGCGTGAAGTACCACACTGGGGCAATGTGCAGCGGTGTCTTCAATGGATCAGCAGGGATGAAGTTGTTGTATTCGAG
>JACCDQ010960712.1_pt1 | contig 16309 bp, 10 predicted proteins | sample 7446031 | NCBI WGS metagenome assembly JACCDQ01 (sample SAMN15323442, study PRJNA562643) | freshwater metagenome | isolation source: river surface water | place: USA:Blue River Watershed | collected 2017-08-17
GCACGTCTGCCACGGGTGTATTCTTCGTTATTAAGCAAATTGGTATCTAAACCACCGAAGACTTCTTGCCAGCGTAGCCCATCTGTTGTAATAAGAATGATATTTTCGGTTTTGTGTTTTTGAGCCAAGGCACCATAGGCAGAAAACACCCATAAGAGCAACAATAGAGCTTTTTTCATTTGTTTTTAGTTTTAACTAATATACTAATTGCCAATGATTTATAATAAGACAAAGGTAGTGCTTTTTTGTCTATTTCTTTTGCCTGCTCATCCCAAGCTCTCAATTGCAAGCTTTTCTTAAAAAGAGGGTCGTCCTCAAAACGCTCGGCTTCCTGCTCGGTCATAACGCCCCCTTGATACCCCAAGGTTAGTTTACTAGCCTCAGAAAGTTTGTTATAATACGCTGGATATTTATAAGTAAGGTAGCGTTTTGCTTGTACGTGGTATTGCACCAACAAAGCCATTTTTTCAGGAAAACCACAGGAACGCAACAGATTTGCCCCTTCGACTTCGTGCAATAAATGCCCTCTGCCATCCATATTCATGGTGGCATCTATGGGCATTAAATGACCAATATCATGGAAAAAAGCCGATAGTACTACCCAGTCTTCTTCTCCAGCATCTTTGGCTAATTGACCAGATTGAAGGCTATGTTCTATGATTGTTACAGGTTCGCCAATGTACTCGTTACCTCCGTTGGTTTCAAACAAAGTAAATAGCGTTTCTATTTTTTCTTCTATCATTGAGTTCCACTTGTTTTAAGTCTTATTAAACAAAATAGTGAGGCAATGCCTCACTATTTATTTATCACCATTAATAAGAGATATATGTTGTAAGAAATGAAATAGGTTAAATAGTTTCGTCTTACGCATTTTACTAATCTTACCTTTCATTCTTATTCATAGCTCAAAGTCTATTTCACAAGCCACATTTCAGAATTGATATCATCTTTCCCGTCAGTAAACTGGCGGGTAAGTGCTGCTTGATAATTGGTTTTATTGGTAGTTGACTCAGTAGCAGGATATTGAAAACGTTTAGGGATACGAGTACCATTGCCCGTACCTACGCCAATCAAAAATGTAGGGATACCTGTTCTTCTTTGGTTATAAAATGCTTCATAACCAGAGTTTTGAAAGAAAGCAAGATATTTTTGTTTCAAAATTTGAGCCAAGCCATCAGTGTTGTTTCCTTTATACTGCACGGCTGTTTGGGTCAAATAATTGGCTGGCGTAGTAACACCATAAAATGCCATCGAAGCCTTGATACCCTTTTCGTACCAATCTTGTGCGTTGCCTGTAGCCCAAGCACGGTTGATGCCTTCGGCAATGTTGAAGCACATTTCAGCATAACTCAATACAAAGGTATTTTCGCCTGTGTAAGAGCCATAATAGCGTTTACGGCTTTGGAAAGAGTATTGTCCGTTACCTGCCTTAGTTGACATATCCGCCAAATCTTCGCCCGAACTAGCCCCTTCGTAAGCTGCAAAATCAGTTGCGGTAAGTCCTGCTTTGATTTTAGCTTCGGCTGGCTCGGCTACCACAAACAAACGTGGGTCTTGGTATTCTTTCAATAAGTCGATATAAGTTTTCGACATATTCTCACGAGTGGCATTGTTACCAAAGTTATCAGGATTGCGAGGGTATTTATTGATGCTACTCCATACATACTGTACGCTTTCGTCGTTGCTAGTAAACAAAGGGTATTTGGTAGGGTTGCTTAGGATATTGTTGAACTTTTGTTTGATGCTCAAATCAGTATCATCTGCTTTTTTACTCAAATGAATCAACACACGCAATTGCAAAGCATTGACAGCCTTTTGCCATTTGGTAAGGTCGCCACCGAAATAAATATCTCCCGAAAAAGTTTTATCGCCACTAGCAATCAACTGTGCCATTTCAGTATTGGCTTGCTCAAGCCATGCCAATACTTGTATGAAAACCTCTTTTTGGGTATCATACTTTGGCGTGCTGATGGTCAAGCCTTGAAGGGCATCTTTTACAGGTAAATCACCTACGTTTAAGGTCATTTTTGTATAAAAGTAGGCTCTCAAAAACTTACCCATCGCTGAATATGGGTTGAGTGCTTTCGCACCACTTTTTAAAGCTTCTTCTTCGAGTTTAATGACGTTTTTCAACGTGGTAAACTGCAAAGAAGCTGCTCCCCAGTTGTATTCGTTATTGTCGTAATAGTTATAGTTAGAACAGTAAAACTGGTTGTTACGCATGGCTGTATTCCAAGCACTTTCGTTGAGCGAACTCAATACATTGCGAAGTGCCAACTCGGCAGGTACAGAAGTCGCAATATTAGGGTTTTGCTCCAACAATGCGTAGTCGTTACAGCTCGCAAGCGAAAACAGCATGGCGGCTGCGATGATATATTTTTTCATTTGAATCAATTGTTAAAATGCTGGTACTGTGTTTGTGCTTAGAAAATCAAGTTGAAGTTTACACCGAAACGCTTCATTGTAGGCGTTTGTAAACCTGTACTGGTACTCAAACCTGTGTATTGGTCTAAGTCCACACCCGAATGCTTGCTATCAACAAAATAGAATAAGTTACGTCCTACAAACGATACCGAAGCTTGTTTGAATACCGTTTTTCTCAACAACGCCGCAGGGAAGTTGTAAGTAAGAGTAATTTCTCTGATTTTAGAGAAGGTCTTGCTCATCATATTGCCTTCGGCAGTAGAGTTGTAACGGCTGATGTAATCTTGTGCATACGTTTTAGTGGTATTGGTCGTAAACTTCAAAGCACTCATATTAGTAATTACGCCTGTTGTTGGGTCATACGTTGGTGCAGGCGAGTCGGAAGTAAGCATAACGCCTTCTCCTACATAAGACTTGATACCTTTTACATCTTGCTCACGTGCAGCACCCAATGCACCTTGGATTGTTTCGATATGACGACCACCTCTGAACGTTTGGCGACGGATATAATCTTCGGTTACACCGCCTACACGACCATCCCAAAGCACTGTCATCGACCAATTTTTGTAACTGAATTTGTTTGTTACACCAAAAACCCAATCAGGATTGGCATAGCCTTGGAATTGGCTACGAGGCAATACAATCGGACGACCACCCGCATCGTTAATCAACTGACCATTAGCAGTACGAGCAAAGGACGATACAATTACAGGGTCGATTCTGTCGCCAATTTGAATATTGATGTTAGAAGGGTTGCCACTTACAAAATAGTTAGAAGGCAAAGATGTAATTCCTCCGTAAATTTCTTTCAAACGCTCTTGGTACGTTGACCAGTTGGCAGTAATGTCCCAAGTAAAGTTGGTTTTCTTCAATACATTGGCTTTCAAGGTTACTTCCCAACCTGTTTTTTGGGTTTTGATGCCGTTTACAATTTGTGAAGTATAACCTGTAGTTTGCGATAAATCACTATTGAAAATACGTGGGCCGTCGTTCGATACAAAGTAGGTCACTTCGCCACTGATGCGGTTTTTAATCAAACTAAATTCCAAACCTGCTTCAATTTGCTCGCTGGTATTAGGTTTCAACGAAGGGTTGTTCAATTTGTCTGAATAAGACGCTGCTGGTACGTTGTTGTAACCAGGGAAAATACTGTATCCTACCGAGTTGGCATAGTTGGGACCATCGTAAGAAGAAGCGTATTCCGAACCATAACCCAATGGATACGAAGCACTTGGCGTAGCACCAATCGTCGAACGAGTCAAGCCGTCTTTTACATTGGCATACGAACCTCTAAGCTTCAAGAAAGAAACCGCTTGCGGTAAGTTTACATAATCACTTACTACAGTACTCAAACCAAAAGAAGGATAGAAGAAAGTATTATTACCTTGTGGCAAAGTAGAAAGCCTATCCACACGACCTGTAGTAGAGAAATTGATATAGCCTTTGTAAGACAAGTCGGCAGAATAGTAACCACTTTGTACTTCCATGTCAGAAGCATAACTAAAGGCTTTGATAGGACGCAACGAGTTGGCAAAAGTATAAACACCTGGCGTGTTCAAATAGTCGGTTGTTACATAGCTCGAATTGTACTTAAAGCTACGAATGTTTGCTCCTGCCCATACTTTTACATCGAAAACGTTGTTGAAGTTTTGGCTATATTTCAACAAGATGTCGGTATTGTTTTCAAACAAAGTACGTTTGTCTTCACGGTAATCGCCTTTGGCTTCTTCACGGCCATATACTGTAGCAGAATAAGGGAATTTTTCGTTACGAAGTAAATCATACGTTGTCACCGAAGTACGGCCAGTTAGTTCAAACTTATCATTGATTTTATAGTTCAACGTAGCATAACCATAAATATCGTTTTTGTAATGCCCTCTTGTCCATTCGTAAGCTACAAAATACGGGTTGTTGTAACGTTGATATTCAGCATAAATTTGTTGAATGCCCTCTTTACCTGCTTGCCAGTAGTTACGCATATCGTCCACGTTCCAATCGGCACCGCCCCAAATCACCATGTTGTAAATCAAAGAGTTTGGCCCGTAGTTTACGTCTGGAATATTAGGTGTTGATTGACGGTTGTAGTTTAAATTTGCTTCTAATCTTAATTTTGGCGAAAAATTAAACCCTGTAGCAATGTTGAAATTTGTAGCATTCAACTGCGTATTTGGCACAATTCCTTTTTGGTAATTATGCGATAACGAGAAACGCAAGTCGTATTTGTCGTTGCTCGAAGCGATGGCAATATTGTTGTTCGATTGCAAGCCATTGCGAAGGAAGCGAGTCAGGTTGTCTTTTCCTCTAGCCACCCAAGGCGTACCTTGACGAACGCCATTGACAACGGGGCTATCGTATTGGGGAATCAACTGGCCTTCAAATTTTGGTCCCCAAATATCATAGTCCCCGTCGTTTGTTCCACCTCCACGACCATCAACGAAAGCATAAGCACCGTGGTCTCCGGGTCCATACGCGTCTTGGACTTTCGGAATGGCATTAAAGCCACTTTCTATCATCGTTGAAGAGTTAAATTCAACGGAAAAACCACGTTTATCTTTTGACCCTTTTTTGGTAGTAATCAAAATAGCTCCGTTTCTTCCACGGAAACCATACAAGGCCGCAGCGTTGGGGCCTTTCAATACCGAATAGGTTTCAATATCATCAGCCGAAATATTCCATGTATCTGAGTTGATGGGTACACCATCAACAACAAATAATAAATCGGTATTTCCTCTTAATACTAAATTAGGGCGACCTAAAAGCTCTGGCGAAGCTCCTACCGTTAACCCTGCCACTTTACCAGAAAGCGAGTTGATGGCGTTTGGTTCACGTGCTTTCACTAGGTCTTCGCCTTTTACGGCTTGGATTGAGTTGGTCAACGAACGTTTGTCTTTAGAAATCCCCAAGGCCGTTACTACTACTTCTTGCAATTGCTTTTGTTCGGTAGCCAATTTTACGTCGATGATGCTCTTCGAGCCTACGGCTACTTCTTGCGTAGCAAAGCCTACAAACGAAAAGACTAATACATCTTTGTTGGTCGCATTGATTTTGTAACGTCCATCAGTAGCAGTGGTTGTTCCTTTGCTACTTCCTTTAACACGTACTGTTACGCCCGGCAATGGGGCATTGTCTTCTGTGGCTACAACCTTCCCTGCGATTTGTCCGAATGCCCCAAACGTAAAGCACGTAAAAAGCATCGAAACAAACATTGAGGTCATGAACCAAGTGAAATTTCGTTGAAACTTACTCAAGATGGGTAAAAGTTTTCTCATTGGTTTGTGTTTGTTTTAGAATTAAGTTAGATGAATGGAAGCAAGAAAAGACAATCACGATTCTTACTATCAAAAACTCCTGCAAACCTACAACCTTAGTATAAACCCTCTTTTGCCACTTGATTAAGCCTAGTTGAAATCTATCCCCAGAAACATCGTTGTTTTCAAGTCTTTGGTTAGCAAATCATTAAGCAAATGTGAAAAACATTCGACAAGGCTTTATTCGTTTAAGAAAAAATACAATAAACGCTTTTTTTATTTGTTTAATGACGAAACAAGGTGTTTATTTGTAAAGCCTTTTGTGACATTTTTATCTAAAAAAATACAGCCGCCATTGGCTGAAAAGATTTTTCAGCTTGTACAAAAACAAATGCTTCTACAAAGGGTTTAAGGTAAGACAGTAGGAAATACAAAGGATTAGCTATTGAATGTTTATGGAGTCAAGAAGAGAATTTATCAAAAAAGCGAGTTTACTGGCAAGTGGTGCGAGTCTATTAGGTATGTTGCCACCTTCTATTCAAAAAGCGTTGGCTATCAACCCAGCCGAAGGCAGCACCTACCTCGATGCCGAACATATTGTGATTTTGATGCAAGAAAATCGCTCTTTCGACCATTGCTATGGGAGTTTGCAGGGCGTAAGGGGCTTCAACGACCCTCGTGCTTTGCGTTTGTCGAACCGCAATAAGGTATGGCTACAAACCAATGCCAAAGGCGAAACATATACTCCTTTTCGACTGAATTTAAAAGATACCAAAGCTACGTGGATGAGTTCGTTGCCGCACTCTTGGGAAAACCAAGTGGATGCCCGCAACGATGGCAAATACGACCAATGGCTCGAAGCCAAAAAACCTGATGCTTGGAAATACCGCAATATACCGATGACGTTGGGTTTTTATAACCGTGAAGATATTCCGTTTTACTATGCTATGGCCGATGCTTTTACGGTATGCGACCAAAACTTCTGCTCTTCGCTGACGGGTACAACGCCTAATCGTTTGTATTTCTGGACAGGGACAATCCGTGAAAAAGCCGATTTTGAAAGCAAGGCGAACGTTAAAAATGAAGACGTGACCTACAACCAATGGGCTTCTTGGAAAACATTCCCCGAACGCCTAGAAGAAATGGGCATTGCATGGAAAATTTACCAAAATGAAATTAGCTTAGAGTCGGGGCTTTCGCCCGAAGAAGACGCTTGGTTGTCGAGCTTTACCGATAATCCTATCGAATGGTTTGAGCAATACCAAGTGAAATTCGCCCCCGAATATCGTCAGTATTTACAAAAACTGCTCGATACCTTACCTAATGAAATAGCTCAATTGCAAACCCAACTCAAAAACCTAGCCGCCGACAGCGAAGAGGCTCAAAAAACGAAAAAGCTTTTGAGTAAAAAAGAACGTTGGCTCAAAATTGCTCAAAAAGAAGCCCCCATTTATACCGAAGAGAATTTTAAAAAACTTTCGGCTTTTGAGAAAAATATTCACCAAAAAGCTTTTACCAACAACCGCAACGACCCTCATTACAGAAATGTAACCAAGTTTCCATACGACGACCGTGGGGAAACTCGTGAGATAACTTTGCCTAAAGGCGACATCCTGCATCAATTCAGAACTGACGTAAAAAACAAACAATTGCCTGCGGTTTCGTGGTTGGTTGCTCCCGAAAACTTCTCCGACCACCCTTCTGCTCCTTGGTATGGGGCTTGGTATGTATCGGAGGTTATTGATATTCTTACGCAGAATCCTGCTATTTGGCAAAAAACTATTTTTATTTTGGCTTACGACGAAAACGATGGCTATTTCGACCACGTACCGCCTTTTGTTGCACCCAATCCTATAGATGCTCTTTCTGGAAAAGTATCGGCAGGAATTGATACGGCTATTGAGCAAGTAAACCTCAAACATGAACGCAAACGTGATTACGATAACCCCGACAAAGAAGCTCGTCAAGGCCCTATCGGCTTGGGCTACCGAGTACCATTATTGATTGCCTCGCCTTGGACACGAGGCGGAAGGGTTTGTTCGCAAGTATTTGACCATACTTCTGTTTTGCAATTTTTAGAAACTTTTTTACGAAATAAAACCCAAAAAGACCTCAAAGAAAGCAATATCAGCGAATGGCGACGCACCATTTGTGGCGATTTGTCGAGCGTTTTTCAACCCTACCAAGGCGAAAAAATACAACTGCCCACCTTTGTAGCCAAAGAGCCATTTATCAAACAGGTACATCAGGCACAATTTAAAGAGATGCCTTCTAATTTTAAGGCATTAAGTACCGACGAAATTAAGCAAATTAATCAAACGCCTTGGCTTTCGCCTTGGATGCCTCGCCAAGAAAAAGGCATCAGAACGGCCTGTGCTTTGCCCTACGAATTGTATGTTGACGGCAAACTCTCGGCTAATAGAAAAACCTTTGAGCTTGCCTTTGAAGCAGCTAATACCATTTTCAAAGACAAAGCACAAGGAGCTCCGTTTACGGTATATGAGCGTGACAGAGCCTTTGAACTCAACGAAAACGAACGCCTCAAAACCCGCAATTATGCCGTAAAAAGTGGCGATAGATTAACCGACGCTTGGCAATTGAACGACTTTTTAGAAGAAAAGTATTGCCTAGAAGTCTTTGGCCCTAATGGTTTTTACCGCCTATTCAAAGGCGACGACGAAAGAATTTTATCCGTTACTTGTCGTTATCAAACGGGCGATAACAATACCCTCACAGGCAATGTTATTTTAACACTCGAAAACCTCACGAAGAAACCTTTACAGGTAAAAGTACAGGACAAATCGTATTTGCAAGGAACACAAACACTTGAAGTAGCACCCAAAAATTACAAAACTGTGGTGTGGGATTTGACTAAAAGTCATAATTGGTACGATTTACAAATAAATGTTTGGAACTATCCGTTTTTTGAAGAAAGATATGCAGGCCACATCGAAACAGGCAAAGATAGTTTTACAGACCCAGCTATGGGAGGAATTATCGAAAGTTAGCTTTTGCTTTGTATCTTTGTGTAAGCAAAGACCAAACCATGCGGAGTAAAGATGAACATAAAGAGAAGTTGATTCTCAACAAAGCCCTCGAAATGATTGCCAACCAAGGACTAAGTGGCTTCAAAATGAACAACTTAGCCAAAGAAGCAGGCATTGCTATCGGCACGATATATATTTATTTTAAAGATAAAGAAGAGCTTATTAATGCCTTATATGTCTTCTTGCTCAACCAAGAAGCCTCCCAAACCTTACCGATTGTGGAGGCTTCCCTTCCTTTACAAGAAAAATTAGCAAAAATCTGCTTTCAATACCTCAAGCACTCCTTAGCCTATCCAGCCCATGCTATTTTTTACGAACAATACATTCGCTCACCATATTATACCAACAACCCAAGCATACAAGCCTTAGAAGATGCTCTTTTTCATCCTTTTTTTCAAGAAATTCAGCAAGGACAACAGCAAGGCTTAATCAAAACACTCGACATTGAGCTACTCATTAGCATGGTTTGTGGTAGTTTAGAAGCCCTCGCCAAGCACTTTACCCAACAGCCAGACATTTTATCTGAAGAGTATTGGAAACAGCTCTTCCCTGTCATTTGGGATGGCATCAAGCTCTAAAAATATATCGCTTTAGGGCTGTAATTTACGCCTCTTTCAATCTTGCATCGCCCTTTTTAATTCTACGGTTTGCTCGACAATGGCATGAATAATGGCATCGAGGCGTTTGCATTCATTGTGAAGTAATTCCATAAAATAGGTATGTGTATTTTCGTCGATAGCTTCTGTTTGTTTGAGAAAAGCAATGATACCTAAAATATTGGCCACAGGACTTCGCACTTCATGCGATTGTTGCCACGCAATTTTTTGTAATTTCAAATTTTGCTCCATAATTTGCTGTTCAGCTCGTTTTCTTTTATCAATATCGGTTGCAATAAAAGACGCTCCGATCAATATTCCTTCTTCGTCATACACAGGGTAAAAGGTCAGTTCGTACCAAACCGACAATAAAGGTGTGATAAACAACTCTTTTTCCGAAATAATATGCTTGCCTTGCAATGCCTCGTCGAGTTTTTGTCTAAAAGAAACTTCGTTTGTTGGAAGTACATAATTGAAAATCGACTCTCCTTCTTCTGGGTCTTTATCCCAAATCATTTTGATATTTTGTGCTGCTACTCTATTGACAGACAGTATTTTATAATTAGCATCAATCAAAATGTTATTATCGGTCGAGCTATTCAAAATGGCTCGTAGTTTGTTTTTTGTTGCTTTGTAGCGGTTACTTTCGGCGGTTAGTTTATCCCATTGGGTCTGCATTTTTTTATTAATAGGTTTAAAAACCCAAAGAATTTCAAAAATGATAACAGCCAACGATGTTATTGCCAAAAGGATTTCGAGTATGATAATTTTGTGTAGTTTATCGTCTGATACAACCTCCAGCACACCAACGATATGCTCCATTTTTTGTAAAAAAGTAGCTTGGTTTTGCGTGATTTGTGACAGTATAGTCGCATCAAGTGGCATATTTTGTTCGATGACACGCTCGATAAAAGCAATGTGTGGGTCGAGGGCTTTGAGTTGTTGTAGCACTGCTGCATTGTCGATGGCGGTAAGGTGTAGGCTTGTATCGCCGTGCATAAGTCCTTGGTGGGTTTTGCTCCATAAAGCAAAAGTAGTAAGTAAGGCTTCTCGCTGATGGGGTTCTTGTTCTTTGATTTTATAGAAAAATACATTTAATTTCTGACAGAGCATTCGTTGCCTTCCTGCTATATTGATAACCCGTGAATCATTATTTTTCTGGTAAAGCCAATATTGTATTACCATTTGATTAAAAACGGTAATAAGCACAGCCGTAAACACAGCCAGAAGATACGTTTGTTTGATATTTCTATAGGTATTCATAGATTTCAGTTATTAAAATATAATTGCGGATTTCACCATATTGTCAGAAACATGGCATGGTATTCAGGGGTATGTAGAGGTTGGCAAATATTATATTCAATGGACTGGCTCTTGTGTGAGAACCGTAATTAGCAAGTGTGGGATTCGAGAGATAGTTTGGCGGAGCTAAAATTGCATTATTCTAGCAGAAAAACAAGTTTCAAGCCAAAAATAACGCATCTTATTTGTATAAATAGGTAGAAAACTCATGTTTGATGCCTAACATTAGCTATAAGTGATTGCCTCACAAAGTACCCTACTTTTCTTATAAATAGATTTTCAGGTTAAAATGTTTACTTTTTTAAGAGAAAATTGTAATTTGTCATTATTGTATTATTTGTTACAACCAATCACTCATAAATTTTACTACGTATGGCCGCTATTACTCCTATTGTATTTGGTATCTTAGCCCTCATTGCCCATGTATTGCTGATAGCCTTATTCGTAAAAAAAAGCTATACAGTTAAAAGGCATATCATTATTAATCAGCCAGTTGAAAAAGTTTTTGCTTTTGTCAAATACCTCAAAAATCAAGACACCTACAGTGCTTGGGCAAAACTCGACCCAGCTATGCAAAAAACTTACACAGGTACCGATGGCACAGTAGGCTTTGTATCGGCTTGGGATAGCCAAGTGAAGAAAGCAGGCAAAGGCGAACAAACCATCATAGAAATAGAAGAACTGAAAAAAGTTGCTTATGCCATTCGTTTCATCAAGCCTTTTGCCGGAAACGCATACGCCAAACTCAGTACAAAAGCCATAGATGCCCAGCAAACCAAAGTGTGTTGGGCCTTGCAAAGCAAAATGAAGTACCCAAGCAATATTATGTTGTTGTTTATGAACATGGACAACGTTATTGGCAAAGATTTAGAAGAAGGCTTGTCCCAATTGAAGGTATTACTTGAGCATAATTGAGTGGTGTAAACTTCACTATTTTTGCTAAATAATCTCTTTGGACAAGTTTATATGCTAAAAATGTGCTATATTTGGGTAGTTTTTCTCCACAATCTTCTATGATGTCATAAAAAATACTTATCAAACAATTCCTTTTTTTTTGTAAAAAAACAGGAATTGTACTAAAATTTATAAGTTTAATCTTGCTATCTTTAAAAATTGCTTGCTCTCTTAATAAAATAGACGTACTACAACACACCGAGATGTAGTGTTCTTCTATAGTCGAACTTGTTTTAAATGTTTTTAGGTAGCATGTTTTTAAAAATTATTAGCAAAACCTTTTTTTTATTACTCATTCCTTACGTACTCTTATCTCAGCAACGTAAATTAGACAGTTTACTTCTACAATGGAAGGAACAAGAACGCATTGCCCTACACAACCCAAGCACCTTGCACCTCGATTTGCTCAATAGTATTGCACGTGAATATCAATCTGTTGCATCTGACTCTTGCATTCGATATGCACAACAAGCCATTAAATACGCCCGTATTTTGCAGCATAAACCCGCCGAAGCCTTAGCCTACTCGACCTTGGCGAAACTATATTATGTCAAAAGTGAATACAATGTAGCGCTTAAATATATCATTATTACCCACAACATCAGCCAAGCACTCCAAGACAAAGCAGGTATTGCCAATGCTAGTAATGTACTAGGCTTAGTTTATCTTGAAATAGGTAATTTTTCGGGTGCGAAAAAAGAACTCCAAAAAGCCATTTCACTCAATACGCAAATAAAAAACCAAGAAAGACTATCAGCCAATTATTTTAACCTCGGTCTCATTTTTACCAAACAACACCAAGCCGACAGTTCCTTTGTGTATTTCCAAAAAAGCTTAGAGTTAAGTACCAAGCTTCATAACCTAGCGCTCATTGCCATTATCAATAACCATTTAGGCGATTATTATTTGGGGAAAAAACAAATTAACAAGGCCGAAAATCTATACAACAGTGTTATTCAAAATCCTGATTTTCAGAGCGATTGGGAAAATAGTTTTGCTTATACAGGTTTGGCAAAATGTTTTTATGAACGCCAGAATTATCCGATGGCTATTCGGGAAGGATTACAAGGACTGGCTTTAGCTAAACATACCAATACCAAATGGGACATCACGCAGGCACTTGCCATTTTGCATCAATCGTACCATCAAGCAGGACAATTTAAGGAAGCGTATCATTATTTGAAATTGCATAAACAGTACAGCGATAGCATTTTTAACGAAAATAAAAACAAAGAAATCAACTACCTACAACTGATTAAAACACAAGCAGATAACAAAATTTTACAGCAACAAAAAGAAGTCGCAGAACACAAAGAAGCCAATAGCAATATGCTGATTTTGATTGCGATTATTCTTGTGGTTTCTTTGCTCATTATTCTATTTATTTTATATAGAAATGCACAAAAAAAGCAACGTTTGTATCTTGCTTTACAAAAAAAATCAGAAGAAATTTCAATACAAAAGCAATTGATAGAAGAAAAAAATCAAGCTTTACAAGCGTCTAACCAGACCAAAAACAAGCTTTTTTCTATCATTGGGCATGACCTACGTACCCCTTTTGCTACGATTTTAAGCAGTTTGCAACTCTTTAAATCAGATATTTTGAAAGAAGAAGACAGGCAATTGATGCTCGATAAAGTATATGAACAAGCCCTTGCCACTGCCGGTATGCTCGAACATTTGCTTACGTGGGCACATAGCCAAAAAGAAGGACTCCAAACGCATATTCATTCTATTTGTATTACCGATATTATCGAACAAATCATCAATGTTTTTGTGAGTATTGCACAAAACAAGTCGATTTTACTACTTCATGATTATACTTCGCCCGTATATATACAAGCCGACCCCAATCAAATGCACATATTATTTCAAAATCTTGTTGCCAACGCCTTGAAATTTACCGATGCTGGTGGTATTATTCATATTAGCTATAAATCTGATAATGAGAATATTAGCGTAGTAATCAAAGATGATGGCGTTGGAATGTCACAGGAAAAGCTTCAAAAACTTTTTCAAGAATCAGGAAAGCAAATATCAACGATTGGAACAAACAACGAAAAAGGTTTAGGCATCGGACTAACGCTAGTCAAGCAATTTGCCGACCTGAATCATGCCCGTATAAATGTTGTCAGTGAAGAACAACAAGGTACAACCTTCGTCGTTACGTTTCCGCTTGGTGCTGAAGCATAAACTACCAACAAACATCATGGTTGCTTCTACATTGTAAGCGTATTTTTTACGGTTGTTAAAATACTTACTTGTTTTGCCTCCTCCAACTGGTCCCATGATTCGACTTTGACAATTTTAGTGATTTCCTTCCCACAAGATACCGCCAGCAACGAGTAGGTTAGTTCGTTCTTTTTGCCCCAGATATACCTACAGATGACAATGCTATGAACAGCATCGTTACTTTCATCTAAAATTGTGAGGTCTTTATACAAATTACTTTCTGCTTTCATGGCTTGTATAAGCGTTGCCATTATCTTAGCACTAGACACTGGCTTTGCCATAGAAACTTGATTAAATTTGGTTTCTATATCAATAGAAACTTGATTAAATTTGGTTTCTATATCAATAAAGCCCCCTTTATCTGTTCTTTTGTATTGCTCATGGTATTGGGTAGAACTCTCTCCAGCAGCAACACTTGATTGAAACGTCCAATTTTGAGGAATGTCCATTTGTATCTTGGTATCCTTACTATCAAATTTTTTAGTGTGCAGTTGAGTCGTTTCTCGACAAGCCAAAAGTGCTATAAATATGATAGAGCATATTGTGATGATACGCAATGAGCATCGAAGATTTTTCATATTCTGAGGAATGATTTTAAAAGACTATAAACGTAATTTCACTACACTATTCACCCGTATTTTTTTATTCATTTGTTCTTCTTCATCGTCCATATCCAAGGCAACACCAATCGGCGCCAAGGCTGGAAGCCAAGGCTCTGGCAACTTTTTAAGGAGATTTTTCAAATATTTATTCAACTCTGCTTGCTTGTTTTTTTGTAAACTTACATTGCCTATCTTTCCGTTAGTCAGCACTTCTATGGTTAAAGTATCTCCCTGATAGGCTGACTGTTGAATAGTATTTTTTGTATGTAAAGAATCTGAAATCACTTGACGAATATAAGCTAAACTATTGGCTTGGTTATGAAATTTCTTATAATGATATATCGCTGAATCGGATACTTGCTCAACAAAATTTGGCGACCAATGAGCATCACGATGTTTTTGTTTAAGAGTTTGATAGGCAGGAAATGTTGGTGTTATTGCAGGTGCTTTAGCTTCACATACAGCCCAAGAGATGAGAGGAGCTAAACTTTTATCTGGGTATTGTCTTATTCCAAAAAAACCAGCACATAATTCTAAGGATGTGGTAGAATGCTTAAAATGGTTATTCCACATGACGGGTACTTTGAGAATCCCAGCAGGGAAATTATCGGTCATCAAAGTAGCTTTGAGATAATCATCTCCTACTAAAAACGGATTAGGAATCAGTTTTTCCGTCTTTTTCATCATATCCGAATTTTCTTCCAAGATACCCCCTTCTGTTTCCTTGATGTAAGGAAAAAGTTTAATCATCCAACCCGACAAATACACGGCGTTGTATTCGGAAGCCGTTTTGTACATTTGTTGCCAAAATGCCTGATTCGGCTTACCACCAGCCGCTTGTGCAAATTCTTGTATAATTGGTACTAATTCATTTTTCCATTCTGTAAGTCCTAAAGCAGGTAATTGGTCAAGTCGTTTGATGATTTTTTGCCAATCCTCCTTTGTACCTGTTATCAAAATAGAAGGAATACCACAACCCGTTTCGGCTACGTATTCAAAAGCTTTTTTATAGGTATGAAGCAAAGTAACTTGATACGCCGTTTGAATTACAGGCGTTGTCGTTGTAAAATCTGCTACAAAAAAGCTGTAATAATCTTGCTTGGTATATTGTTTGGTTTGTCCAGCAATTTCGTTAATAAATACTTTCCAATGCTTTGCTCCATACGCAAGGCTATCGTTTCGTACCGATAAAACGTTAGGCTTATTGGGTAAAAACAACTGATTTTTGAGTTTATCATATCGTTGATTAATATGGATAGAAACGCCTTGACAAATGGTAAGCCATAGCATATCTGGCGTTAATACCAGAGGGCGATGGTTATCATAACATTCTTGAAGCGTCTGAACAAAGGCATTATTAGTGCTGTACACCAGCGATAAATTAGTATGTTCTTCGGGAATAAACATTGCTTTTTTACCCAAGGTCAATTCAAAAACTTGCTTGGCATTATATTCTTGGAGAAGTGTCGGGGCTAAATCTACTTCATCTACTTGAAAAAGAACCCCTTCTGGCTTGGTGTCAACAACCTGACTAACAGACGTTACAGAGGAATCTAATTGATATTTTTCTTGTGTATTAGTTTGAGAACTACAAGCCCACAACAGTAGAGCTATTGTAACAACAAGGATATTTCTAAGCATAGATATACGGGTTTTATGGTTAAAATATGTAAAAATACAGTTCTAATAAAAAGGTAAATTAGCTTATTTGCTCCCACTTCAATGATTCTACCTTCTTTTTTTCACTCGAAAAATTGATGCCTATGCCTATCAATTTCTTCCCTTCTTGGGCAAAAGGTTGTAGATAACCTTTGTTCTTGATTTGTGCCAATGCCTCCTCTGCCGCGCCGTCCAACTTAAATTCAAAACAATAAATATACTCCTTCATCCGTACCAAAGCATCC
>JACCDQ010726956.1_pt1 | contig 16308 bp, 10 predicted proteins | sample 7446031 | NCBI WGS metagenome assembly JACCDQ01 (sample SAMN15323442, study PRJNA562643) | freshwater metagenome | isolation source: river surface water | place: USA:Blue River Watershed | collected 2017-08-17
CTGGTGGAGTAACAGGATCTGGGGCAACCGGTGGATCATATGGGGCAGGGGGCGGTGGGGCGGACTCCACCTCATATGTATTTGGTGCTGGTGCTAATGGATGTGTAAGAATAATTTGGGGGGCCAATCGGGCGTTCCCGTCAACTAATACAGGAGCACTATAATGCTTTACAGTTATAAAACAGCAATGCCACAGCATTTACCAGACACTTACACTAAAATGAATTCTCAAGAATTGCTTGAATTGGGATTTATTGAAGTCCCAGACAAACCTATTGTTGGTCCTGGCATGTTTGTTGAATGGACTGGTTCCGAATGGATACAAAGACCTGCAAACCTAACAGAATTGTCGTTTAAATGGCAGGAAATACGAGATATTAGAAAAACAATGTTAGAACAAGCCGATATTGAAGTTATGAAGTTTGTTGAGATTAATCAACAAGTACCTACGGAATTAGCGACGTATAAACAACAATTACGTGATATAACATTACAAGAGGATCCGTGGCACATAGTATGGCCAACTTATAAATAATACAACTCTAAGGATAAAATATGGCTATTAACTTCCCCAATTCACCAGCAATTAACGACGAGTATGTGTATAACAACAAGGTATACATATGGGTCGGAACAAAATGGCTTGACCGTGGTGAAATAGGGTATACTGGAAGTCAAGGTATACAGGGTACACAGGGTATCCAAGGAATACAGGGTATTCGTGGATACGTTGGTAGTGCTGGTATCATAAATTGGCTTACACAAACTTCAAATTATACAGCAAGTGCTTTTGATTACATTCTTGCAGATACGTCTGCTGGTACATTTACAGTAACATTGCCAGCTACTCCGGTGATTGGAGACACTGTTATAATACTTGATAAATATAACTGGACTACTAATAATTTAATAATAGGTCGTAATGGAAAAACTATTGAAAATTACGCAGACGATTTTTTACTAGATGTTGGGCAATGTAGGGTTGAATTTGTGTATGATGGTTTTACATGGCAAATTTATAGCTCGTTGGGTCCACGTGGATACACAGGGTCAGCTGGTGGACTTACTGACGCAACAGCAGCAGCATATGCGATAACACTAGGATAAGGAACACACAATGGGGAAAATGATAATACGAGACTATGTTTTTACACCAGGATCTGCTGGTGCAGGAACAATCAAAATCCCAGGACGGTACACACTTGACCAGGTATTATTGATAACAAACGTGACCGACAATCAAATAATTTATAGTTTTGGATCCAGTGCGTATGCGGGAACAACTGTTTCTTTTACTGCATCAAATGATGCTACAAGTTTTCCAACACTACTTCAACGCGACATTGGATATACTACCATAACATTGGCATATAACACAGTAAGCATGAGCTCAACTGATTCTTTGCAGATTTATGTAGAACGCGAAGATCAGGCAACTGTCATGAGGCCATGGAATTTTGGAACAGACGCTATTGAGCGTATGCGGGTGTCCAACCCAGAATCATTGATCGACGCCGACTTTGAATACGGGTTACAGCCAACAAAATGGGCAGGATACGGGGTAACCCGTGGGTACCCGAGTGTTTACGACCTACCAGGTATTGATTTAATTGTCACGGCCATCACAACTAACTACAACACTACTAGTACATCAAACAGTACAATAACCGTTACATTTAGTGTTGCCCATGGACTTGCCGTTGGGCAAGTTGTGAACGTAAGCGGGTTAAATAAAGGCATAACAAATTTTAGTGCTGCTGATGGATCATTTATAATTGCAACAGTGCCAACTACTACTACGTTAACCTATTTTGCACGTGGGTTAGTTGGTACAGCAAACGGACAGAGCTTGTTTACTTCAGTAACAATAGCAAAGCGTGGGGCAATATATTCTGGAGCAGCTATACCAGTAACTAGTGCAGCATCAAACGGTACTACTCCATCAGTTATAACAATAACCACAACTAGCCCACACGGGCTTACTCCTGGTACAAACATCCATGCAAACATAGCAAGTGGTACTAACGCAGCTTTGGCGACAGGCCCATTTACTATAACAAGCGTACCAAGTACTACTACATTTACATACACTGCAAGGGCTGGCGGAGCCGTTACAACTCCGGCGACTGTTACACTGTATGCTCTTTCAAATGCACTTATATTACACAGGCCACAAGACGGTGGTGTTATAATTGAAACTAGATCACCAAGTTATGGCGCTAGTGTTGTTCGTGTTAGTAAAAAGTATTTCCGGTATCAATCTGGTAAAGGATTTTTGTGGTCAACTGGTACACTTTTTAAACCAAACTATGATGTGCAAAGCATAACTGCAAACGGTACAACAGTTGGGTCTACTATAACAGTTGTAACTGATGACATAAATCATGGATTACAGGTCGGCGCAAGTGTTAGGCTTGAGGGTATACTCTCAACTGGGTATGTTGGATCGTACACTGTCGATAGCATTGTAAATGACTATTCATTTACTGTACTCGCAACAAGTATACTTGAAACAACCGCCCCTGTTTTAGATATGGAATGTAGAGTTTTTGTAACCGGATGGCACGGTGCTGTTGTTCGAGCCGGGGTGTTTGACGATCAAAACGGTGTATTTTGGGAATTCAACGGAAGTACAGTTTCCGCCGTGCGTAGATCTTCCACATTCCAAATAACTGGAACTGTTGCAGCGACAGCAAGTAATAATACAATAACTGGGACTAACACTAGATTTACACAACAAGTAAAAGTTGGTGATAAAATAGTAATCCGTGGCCTAACACACTATGTGACAAACGTTGCAAGCAACACGTCGTTAACGGTTACTCCAGACTATCGTGGAACAACTGCAAGTGGTATTAAAGCAAGTCTCATAAGAGATACACGAGTACCGCAAAATCAATTTAACTATGATTCAATAGACGGAACCGGGCCAAGTGGGTTTAACGTTGATCTAAACAAGATGCAAATGATAGGTATACAGTTTAGCTGGTACGGTGCTGGTTTTATTGATTACATGATTCGCGGAAATGACGGAAATTGGATTACTGTTCATAGAATAAAAAACAACAACGTTAACAACGAAGCATACATGCGTAGTGGTAACCTGCCTGTAAGATATAGCATTGAAAATGAGGGAGCGAATAGCTATCTATCTAGTTCGATGGACGGTAGTCAAACCACAGTTCCATTGGCTGATTTAACTTTCTTCCCCTCTAGTGGTACTGTATACATTGACAATGAAATGATCAATTACACTGGAAAAAGTGTTTCAACAGGTAGTGGAAACTTAACAGGTTGCTCAAGAAGTGCAACTATGACACAGTATAATCAAGGAACTACCAGGGCATTAACGGCAGGCGGTGCAGCAACACATACTACTGGAACTGGTGTAATATTGATTAGCAACACATGCAGCCCTACACTTAGTCACTGGGGTAGTGCAATGCTTATGGATGGTGGTTACGACGAAGACCGTGGATACATATTTAACTATCAAAGAACTGGCATAGCGTTAACAACCGCAAACGTAACAGCATTCCTTATTAGATTAGCGCCAAGTGTTGAAAACAGTCAGGTGGGTGCATTAGGTGAAAAGAGCTTGCTTAACAGAAGCCAACTTTTATTGCAATCAGTTGGGGTTACGTTTAGTGCTGGTACAAACCCGGGTGCAGTTATTGTAGAAGGGGTTTTGAATCCTAGAAATTATACAAGTGCTACTTGGTCCGGACTCAGTGCAGAAACTGTTGGCGGCCAACCTAGTTTTGCACAGGTAGCAACTTCTGTTACTTGGAGTAGTGGCACGTCAGCATTGCCGGGTGAACAAGTATTTGCGTTTGCTGCGCCAAGTGTGGCCACGGGCGCAGTTGGTGAAAGACTTGAATTAACACAGCTTAAAGAGTTGACCGGCGCGCCACTAGGTGGTGACTTTAAATATCCAGATGGGCCTGACATTCTAGCTATTAATGTTCGTTTAACGAGTGGTACTGGAACTGGCCACGTTCTTTTACGATGGAGTGAAGCTCAGGCTTAATGGAGATCAAACATGGCAGTTAAATTAAGTGATTTCTTATCCGAATCGTTTTTAGGATATACTGGAAGCCAGGGTATCCAAGGACGCCAGGGTATTCAAGGAATTCAAGGTATTACTGGTAACCAGGGGATTCAAGGCCGTCAGGGGACACAGGGACCGCAAGGTGCACAAGGAATCCAAGGAATTCAAGGAATTCAAGGTACTCAGGGACCGCAAGGTACCCAGGGTATTCAAGGAATTCAAGGTACTACTGGTAATCAAGGCATCCAAGGGATCCAGGGACAGCAGGGTACACAGGGAATTCAAGGTTCACAAGGCATCCAGGGACAGCAGGGTACACAGGGAATTCAAGGCACCCAGGGTATCCAGGGTATTCAAGGAACTACTGGTAGTCAAGGCATCCAAGGGATCCAAGGACGCCAAGGCACCCAAGGCACTCAAGGAATCCAAGGAATACAAGGAACAGTTGGAAGTCAAGGTACACAAGGGCTGCAAGGCATTCAAGGAATTCAAGGTACTACTGGTGAACAAGGCATTCAAGGTATTCAAGGACCACAAGGCACACAAGGCATTCAAGGAATACAAGGAACAACTGGCACACAAGGTATTCAAGGCCGCCAGGGGATAACTGGTAACCAAGGCATCCAAGGTATACAAGGAACGCAGGGTATCCAAGGTACAACTGGAAGTCAGGGTATAACCGGCGAGCAGGGCATACAGGGTATTCAAGGACCTCAAGGGACCCAGGGAATTCAAGGCGTCCAAGGACGCCAAGGTATTCAAGGAAGTCAAGGGATACAGGGTAGTACTGGTGGCATAGGGTTTACAGGGAGCCAGGGTATTCAAGGAATTCAAGGAACCCAAGGACCCCAGGGAATTCAGGGAACTACTGGTATTCAAGGTACTCAGGGGATACAAGGGATTCAAGGTGCTCAGGGAATCCAAGGTGCTCAGGGAATCCAAGGTATTCAAGGACGTCAGGGGATTCGTGGCGCATTACAATGGACTGTGAAAACAGCATTATACACTGCTGTAAATGAAGATGCGATAGTTGCAAATACTTCAGGTGGGTCATTTACAATAAACTTGCCAGTAACTCCCACTACTGGTAACACTATTGTAATAGTTGACGCAACTGGATCTTTTGTTACAAGCCCACTCACTGTTGCTAGAAACGGTAGTACTATTGAAGGCATAGCTGACGATATAGTTTTAAATATCTCAAATATCAGGGTTGACTTTGTCTACAATGGTACAACATGGCAGGTATATACAACTGTTGGACAAATAGGATTTACTGGTAGTCAAGGGGTGCAGGGTATAACAGGACCAGGCAATACTATAAATGCGACTTCTGACGCTGCCACAACTACACTTTATCCAGTTATGGTGGGAGCGTTGGGTTCTGCACAAACAGCTAAGGGGTCAACAGGGTTAACATACAACGCTTCAACTAGTGCTTTCACATTCACTGGTGATGTAGCGGTCAACGGGGGTGATATATCAACTTCAGCTACAACTGCCAGTCTGTATAATTCAGCAACCACTACTACCTTAGGTTACACTGGTACAGCTACGTCAACCACTAACATAAGCACAGGTGCAGTTGCATCTGCTGCAACTAAAACAATTAACTTGGGTACTGGCGGCGCAGCAGGATCAATTACGACTGTTAACATTGGGGATGCTGATGGTGGTACGACCGTTGTTAACTCTCCAAGCTTGATAGTTCCTGGAAATATGAGTTTAGGCGCAAACATAGTTGCTACTACTGGCCCAATCTTAACTCTTGGAACACTTTCAGGTGGTGGAACAGGGTACATGAACGGCACCCATACTAGTCAATTATTGACTGGCGGCACTGGTGCATACATGTTGGGCACTGTTGTAGTTGCGGCAGGCGTTGTTAGTGGTATAACTCTTACATGGGGTGGTCATAGGTATAGTGCCGGTGATGTATTAACTGTTGGGTCACTGTCAACTACGTTGGCAACTACAGCAACTAGTGGAACTGGCACAACGGCTACTATTACTTTTGCAGCACAGGCAGCAGCCCCATTCCAAGTTGGTTCACAAATTATAGTCGCGGGTGTTACACCTACTGGATACAACGGCACGTTTACTGTAACTGCTTGTACAACAACTACAGTTTCGTATGCTAACACAACTACTGGTGCTCAAACTGTTGCTGGAACTGTAAAAATGGGCGCGGCACTTACAAACTCTACTATCCCAGTAGCTACTATTGCGGGAAGTGATTTGTATGTATCTTCCGCACCAAGCACAACCATCGGTTCTCGTATTCGTCTAGAATACAACGGAACGGCAGTTTCAGCTGGATATGAATATGGGGCGATTGCATTTGGGTCTAGGGACGCATCAGCTCAAGGGTCTGGCGACTTAGCATTGATTAGGGGTGTCGCGGTTAATACTAGTGGTGGCAGTGACATACAATTCTGGACGGCGGCAAACGGGGAAGCACCCAACCTTTCAGCAGTTGTTACATCTGCGGGTAACTTCAGAATGTACAATGCTGTTGGAACATTTTATAGCGAAATAAGTAATTCTCCTACCGCAAACAGAACAGTTACCTTACCAGATGTTGCTGGAACTATTGCAGTAATACAATCCGCCGCAACAGCTGGATACCTCGACACTAGTACAACTGCACCAAGTGCTACTAATAGATTAAACTACAATGGTAACTTCTATGTTAACAACTTGATAGCAACTGCTGAAGTTACTGCGTACTCTGATGCAACATTAAAAGAAAACGTAGAAGTTATACCCAACGCACTGGATAAAGTAAAACTTATACGTGGGGTAACTTATGAAAGAAATGACATAGATGATGGAAAGCGTCATGCTGGTGTAATCGCACAAGAGGTAGAACAAGTGTTGCCAGAAGTAGTTATTACTATGGAAGATGGTACAAAAACAGTTGCTTATGGAAACTTGGTTAGCTTGTTAATAGAAGCTATCAAGGAATTAGCTATGAAGGTAGAAAAATAATGCCATTTAATTTAAGTGATATACTTGCTGGTGGATATCAAGGGTTACAGGGTATACAGGGCAGTACTGGTATCCAGGGTATTCAAGGACGTCAAGGTATCCAGGGAACTCAAGGTATCCAGGGAACTCAAGGAACGCAGGGCATCCAAGGAATCCAAGGAACCCAAGGAACCCAGGGCATCCAAGGCATCCAAGGCATGCAGGGAATTACTGGTGAGCAAGGCATTCAAGGCATCCAAGGTCGTCAGGGCATTCAAGGTACCCAAGGTATCCAAGGAACACAAGGCATCCAGGGTATTACTGGAAACCAAGGCATCCAGGGCACCCAAGGTATGCAAGGAATTACTGGTGAGCAAGGCATTCAAGGGACGCAAGGTATCCAAGGCATCCAGGGCACCCAAGGCATACAAGGAATTCAAGGACGACAGGGGATCACTGGGTCTCAAGGTATCCAGGGTATTCAAAGCTTACAAGGCATTCAAGGACAGCAGGGAATACAGGGGATATCCGGATCGATAGCTGCTCCTGGGACCGATGGTCAAGTAGTCTATAACAACGGTGGATCAGCTGGCGCAGCCTCGGCCTTGTATTACGACGACGTAAACTCTAGAGTTGGAATTGGTACAACGTCACCAGCATACAAACTACAAGTAAACGGGTCATTTGCTGCGACTACTAAAAGCTTCGTTATAGAACATCCAACCAATCCTTCTATGAAATTAAGATACGGATCTCTCGAAGGACCAGAAAACGGTGTGTACGTGCGTGGTAGACTCGTTGGTAAGTGTTATATTGATTTACCTAACTATTGGACTGGATTAGTTGACCCAATGTCAATAACAGTTAATATAACTCCAGTTGAGAAAATACAACATCTCTATGTAGTTGAAATCAGTGAAAACCGGGTAAAAATTGCTGGAGAATTGGATACTGAAATACACTGCTTCTATACAGTGTTTGCAGAACGCAAGGATGTCCCCAAGTTAATTGTGGAAATATGATATGGCAACAACATATAATACTCAAATAGTAACAGACGGCCTTCAATTTTATTATGATGCAAAAAACACCGATAAATCTTGGAAGGGTGAGCCAACTACTAACTTTTTAAAGTCACCACTGAATATTTTAGACAGATTGTACTGGAACACTACCGCTCTTCCGGTTACCGTTACACAAAATGCAACCACTGCGCCAAACTACACGCAAACAGCTGATTTAGTACTAGCAACTAATACCCTAAACACGCTGTTTTATCAAGTATTACAGAATAGTGTAATAGGAACAGGTGTTCAGACATGTACTGTTTACGCAAAAGCGTATACTGCTGCAAACTTCACACTAAACGCATACTATTCTGGTGACACAGAAGTTAATATTGCATTTTACTTAGGTTCTGGGACTTGTGACCCAGGGGGGGTAATAATACCAGTGGGTAATGGGTGGTATAGGTGTCAAATTACTGTACCAGCAAAGGTAGGTGCTGGTACTGATTTTTACTATAGAATTTGGCCAGGTGGTCGCAGCTTGACTAACACACTGGGTTGTTATTTTTGGGGGCACCAAGTTGAAAGTAAATCCTATGCAACTCCGTTTGTCGTGGGATCTAGGTCAAATACACAGGCTGTGATAGATCTAACAGACAATAATACTATAACTGCAACTTCACTAACATACTCAAGTAACAACGATTTTACTTTTAACGGAACAACCAACTACATGGATTGTGGAAACGGTACTGCTGTTCAACAATACAATGCAGTTACGTTAGCTGCTTGGGCATATCCAACGGCTTTTACAACATCTGGTAACATACTGAGTAAAAACGGAAATACTGGATACAGACTGCGATTTGATGGTGGGGCTATTCCACAGATTTTAGTAGATGGGGCTAACAATGTTCTAAATGGTCCCAGCGCAGTGACAGCAAACTCATGGTATTATCTTGTTGGTACTGGAAGCAGTACTGGGTCAAAGTTGTATTTAAATGGTGCATTAATTGCAAGCAATTCGATTGCTTTTGCTCCCTCTGCACCAGCTGGTGGAACGCTAATAGTAGGTGCGTTTAACGCAGTAGCGGGATCTGAACCGTTTATTGGGAAAATAGACACTGCTGCGTTATATAGCAGGGAGTTAACAGCAACTGAAGTATTACAAAATTTTAATGCTCATAGAAGAAGGTACGGTTTGTAATGGCAGTAGAATCAAATCCTGGTATCGTAACCTCTGGTTTAGTGTTTAACTATGATATGTATAACACTGACAAATCATACGATGGTGAACCTAATACTAACTTGATAACGAATCCAAACGATTTTACGCTCGCCACCTGGACCAAAACACTTGTGACAGCAACCCGAGATTACAACATAAATGCACCAACAATACAGGGAAGCGGTGATCAACGAGCATACTTTATTGCTGAATCTGCTGGTACAAACCAACACATGCTATATCAAACTCCAGCTGCGACAACTGGCCAAGTGTATTCATTAAGTATTTGTGCAAAAGCAAAAGAACGAAAACAATTAATGCTTACAATGAATGGAGAAGGGTATTCAGTATTTGACCTTTCAACAGGTACCATATTTCAAACTGGCGGTAATGTATGTACTATGACCCCGTTGGGGGATGGATGGTACAAATGCACAGCAACAATAACCAAAACAAACTCAACTGCTGGGGTATTTTTTGGAATATGGAACAGCGTGGCAAGTTATGCTGGAGTTAGTGGTTATGGCATATATGTTTCAAAATTCCACTATGAATTAAAAAATTACCCAACACCTTATTCCAATCCTTCCAGATCAACAACTGGGGCTATTATTAATTTAGTAGACCCCACACAGCTTATAACGGCTACTAGTTTGACCTATGCAAGCGATAATACCTTTAGTTTTAATGGGTCCACTGACTATATAACAGGCCCGTCCACAGTTCAATTTGCAGCCAGCACTGATGCAACAATAGAAGCTTGGGTTAATAGAACATCATCTGCAAATACATACAACATGATAGCCGGCAGGGTTTTACCGTACCTTGGTTTTTACACTCCTACTAATAAATTCATATTTTCAACATACATAAACAGTGTACAGGTTAATACACTTAGCGAAGTTGTACCAGACACAGTTGGCGTATATCATCACGTAGTGGGCACCCAAGAACATAATACTGGCGCTAGTACAGTTACAACAACTATATACGTTGACGGTGTGGAATCTGGAAAAGTAACTACTGCTGGGACCTTTACTAATGCGTATTCTGCAAACACCTTCGCAGTTGGCATTTGGTATTCGAGTGCAGTAGAAGCATACAAATTTAGTGGGTCCATACCAAATGCAAAAGTGTATTATAGGGCATTGACAGCGTCTGAGGTATATCAAAACTTTATAGCACATCGTGGGAGATATGGGATATGAGTGTACAATTTGGTACTGAAGTAGTTAATAGAAATCTTCTGTTAAATCTTGATTTTGCAAACACTAGTAAGTGTTATAATGGTTCTGAGAATATGATTGATTATTCCAGGTACAACAGCGGGACATGGACAAACGTATTTCCGGCAAACGCAACAATAACCTCTGGAATATCTGCACCTGATGGTACAAACACAGCAATACGTTTTTCATGCGCCACCACTGGAATGTCATTGCTGCGTGTAACAATACCACCATTTACTCCAGACGGATCAACTAAATATACTATAAGTGTTTATGTTAGGTTGATAAGTGGAACTACTACGTCGACTGGAGGACTTGGAATTGACTTAAGTGATGGAAATCCTATTGGTGACTATTTGCCACTACTTGTGGCAAATAAATGGGTGAGGGTTAGTTTTACTGGAACTCCTACGGCTACATCTAAAACCTCTATAGACTTGTTGAGTGACAACACAAATAATTATGTATTGGATTTTTGGGGTTTACAACTGGAAAAGGGCGAATCCGCTTCCCCATATGCTCCCACTTTTGGAACAACGGTAACTAGACCTTACACACTAATTGACCCAGTGTCCAAAACATCATTTAACATTGGAAGTGGAACAAACAAATACATTTCATATGATGAGACATATAAGTCTGTAAAATTTACTAGAAATGAAGTAAATGCAGTATTTACTGGTTCTATAAGTGGAACAGTCCTAACCGTTACTGCTGTTACTAGTGGAACTATTACAGCGAACATGTCTTTAAATTATGCTGGAGCGACAGTATATGCATATATATCATCACTTGGTACGGGAACTGGTGGTACTGGGACTTACAACATTAGTACGAGCATTACACAGGCAAGTACAACTATAACAGGGACTGTAAAGCTTGGTGGTAGATGTAACACAACAGTCACGTCGCCAGAATTGTTGTCAAATACCTACTTGTATAAAAATCATACTACTGAAATATGGGCTAAGATTAATGATAGTGCCCCATCAAACACTGACATTACCGAGGGCGCCAGCGCCCTCGCAGTTTTTGCTGGATGGCACTCGATGTATTCTTATGATTCTACTGGCATAAAATATACAGTGTGGGACGCAACGGGGCCCACAATATACAACACTTCGACGTTGGTATTTGGTACACACATATTGTTGGGGACTTGGTTCAATTTAGCAATAACTAAAGATGGGACTTCATTTAAAACTTACTTAAATGGCAGTTTGATATTTACTAATAATATTACAATATCTGCATACACTGGTGTAACAAATATTTTATCTATTGGCGCAGCGTATGACGGCGGCCCTGGGGGATATCATTACCATAGCAAATCCAATGTGGGTGCTTTTAAAATGTACAATGATGCACTAACTGCAGATGAGGTAAAACAAAACTTTAATGCCCGTCGGGGACGTTACGGCATTTAATAAATAAAAATATAACGAGGAACATTCATGGCATTAAGTGATAAGAATATAATAATAACACCAAATAATGGGCAAACAGAAGATCCGAATATAGTGTTTAGTGGTGCTGACTCCACCACTGGAGCGCAGAATGTTTCATTAAACATGTATCCAACGTCAAATGGGACGTTGTCTGTTGAAGCTAGCTCTGGGCAGTTATTCAGTGTGTCAAACGACATGTCAGGGTACATATTTTCTGTAAACGACGTATCAGGAATGCCATCAATTGACGTAAACGCAAATGGAACTATACGTCTTGCACCTTATGGTGGGACTGTGCGAGTGGGGGATGCTGCATGGATCGAAATGACAAACAGTGCAGGTACGGCCCCAAGTACATATGGTATGACGCCAACGTCATTGCAAATATTTCCCAAAATAGTTGGTGGCAGAATGGTGCTTGCTTGGCAAGGACCAAGTGGCATGGACACGACTGCACAGCCATTAATAGCAAGAAATAGGGTTTATTATTGGGCCCCTGTCGGGTTGAACACAACCACAGCCCCAGCCGCACAATTAAGTGCAACTGCATTAACTGCCGTTGGTACTGCCACTGCAAGAGCATTTGCTACAACAAACATTCTTACTAGAATGACACGAATGGCTTATGCACAAGCAGCCACAGCTGGATTACTCACGTCATTGCGAGTTGCTGCGGGATTTTTAACAGTTGGTGATGGCAACGGACTCGGTGGGTTCACATATATCTGCAGATTTGGTGTAAGTGATGCTGCACCACCAGCTGGTGCGAGGATGTTTGTAGGTGTTAGTGCGTCAACTGTGGCTGCTACAAACGTTGAACCAAGTACACTAGTAAACAGCATTGGGGTTGCTAAACTTTCAACAGATAACACACAATGGTACATTGTGTACGGTGGATCAGCAGCACAAACAGCCATACCACTGGGTACTGCATTGGGCGCACCCTCCTTAACAAATACAGTATGGGATATTGCACTTTTTGCATCACCAAACCAAGCAGGGGTTGTAAAATATCAGTTTACAAATGTGGGAACGGGAGTTTCAGTATCTGGAACACTTACGCCCACTGTAGTTGGTACGCAGACTCCCGCAACAACTACTGCACTCACTACACAAATGTGGAGAACTAACAACGCAACTGCTGTAGCGTTTGCGATGGATTTTTGCTCATTATACATAGAAACGGACAACTAACATGTATATATTAATTTTAGATGAAGGTACAGTTATTAGATTAAGTGATAATACGACAGTAGCCCCATGTCAAAGTGAAACAGATCCCAACTTTATAGAATATAATCAATGGGTAGCTGAAGGTAATAGTCCAGAAATATACAACACAAGAACTGACATACCTGAATAATACAACCACCATTAATGCTTGAGTTTTTCATACAAGTGTAGTATATATTGTATGGGAGACAATTTATGAAAATAGCAATAGTTGACAAACTAGGACTTTGTTACGACGGTAATACACTTGAAAAACATGGACTAGGTGGTAGTGAAAGTGCAGTTATATTGATATCTAAAGAACTTGCAAAAATAGGATTTGATGTAACAGTAATAAACAACTGCAAGGATTCGTCGCATTCTACACCTGGTGTTTATGACAATGTTAAGTACATTGACAACTCCGATGCTCCAACGCACAATGACATATACGACGTGGTAATTGTTTCCAGAAGTATCTATCCATTTTTGGAAAACTCTCATTACCCGTTTATACCAACTGCTAAGAAAAGAATTCTATGGCTACATGATACCTTTATTCAAGGAGACCAAGCCGTTGAGGATTTGGTTTTGCGTGGGGTAATACATCATATTTTTACACTGAGTGATTTTCACACAAATTACATTTTAAATTGTGATCATGGAGCCAAACGCAACTTTGAAGTTTTAAAAAAATACATATTTGAAACAAGGAACGGTGCAGTTCAACATATTAAAGATGTTGACTTGAGTAAAAAAGATCGAAACCATTTTGTATATAATGCAAGTGCTACAAAAGGCATGGTTCCTTTAATAGAAAATGTATGGCCGGAAATTAAAAAGAACATACCAGCTGCCAAATTAACTATTATAGGTGGATATTATCGGTTTCGCGAAGGGGCTGAACCTGACCAACAAGAAGCGTTTGTCAATGAATTGAAACATAGACAAGACCTTGCAAATATGGGTATAACATTCACTGGGGTAATAACACAACGTGAAATAGCGAGCATACTAGCAAATGCAAATATGATGTTGTTTCCTGGTGCATTTCCAGAAACCTTTGGCATATCTACCCTTGAGTCATTGCTTTACAATACACCATTGGTCACTACTAGGTTCGGTGCATTGGAAGAAACTGCTGTTGAACGCTCATGTTACCTTATAGATTATGCTATAGAACCAAATAGTCTTTTTCCCTTTATAGATAAATCAAGACAAGTGGAAAAATTTATTAATACTGTCTTACAAGCGTATAGTAATCAATACCTACATCAACAAAAACAAAATTATTGTAACGTGGTCAAAGATGTGGCAGGATGGGACACTGTTGCACTGCAATGGAAACAATTTCTGTACAAAATAACCAACAGATTCTTACCAGTAACTGATTACAGGGCAGTTACAAGGATCAATAAAAAGGTTTCAAGAATATTTGGAAGAAACACAACGCATTCTGGACTTACTGAGTATCCATCATATAGTACACAACGAAAAATAGTAGTAATAAGTCCATTCTGGAATGCTGAAAAATACGTTGAACAAAACATACTATCAATTGCTCAACAAGACTATGATAATTACGAACACATATTAATAGACGATAATTCTGATGACAATTCCTATAGGGTTGCAGAAAAGACTATATATGACCTACCAATCGAAATACAACAAAAATTTAAATTACTAAAAAACAAAGAAAACAAAGGTGCTATTGCAAATCAAATAAAGTCACTAGACCTTTATACGAACCCAGATGACATTGTTATATTATTAGATGGTGATGATTGGTTGGTTAACAATAATTCTATTTTCCATTATTATAACGACTTGTATGATCAAGGGTATGAATTCACGTATGGATCAATGTGGAGTGTTGTTGACAATATTCCATTGATAGCACAAGAATACCCCGATCATGTTAAAACAAATAAGTCATATAGAGAACATTGGTTTAACTGGAGAATACCTTATACACATTTACGAACTGTTTTGGGAAAACACACAAAAAACCTTAATGTACAAAAATTTAAAGATTCTAATGGAAACTGGATGAAAGCGGGGCATGATAATCCATTTTTTTATGAATTAATAGAACAGGTGGATCCTGAAAAGATTTATTGTAACCAGGAAATAGTATGCAACTACAATGATGCAAATCCGTTAAACGACTACAAGATTCGTGGAGAGGAACAAAACCGTAATGCAGAAACATCTTACATAAAACCGAAAGCACAAATGACAAAAACTATTTTATTAGCTATACCTACCAACAAATATATAGAACCAGAGACATTTAAAAGCATTTATGACTTAACAGTGCCTGACGGATACAAGGTTGATTTCCAATACTTTTATGGATATCAAATAGATCAAATACGCAATTTAATAGCTGATTGGGGGATTCGATATGATTACCTAATGTGTGTTGACAGCGACATAGTATTACCACGCGATGCGCTTGCAAAAATGCTTTCAGCAAACAAGGACATTGTAAGTGGTCTGTATATACAACGAATACCTGACAGACACATATTGGAAATATACCTAGAATCTAGTAACGGTGCTAGAAATGCTACCCTTGAAGAAGTGCAAGACCATCCACTAATAAAAGTTGCAGCTTGTGGTATGGGGTGTTGTTTAATAAACAGTAACGTATTACGGAAAATGCAGTATCCACATTTTGTATATAAGTCAGCCATAAGTCATGCCCATACATTTAGCGAAGATATCTACTTTTGCTTTAAAGCTAGAGAACTTGGTTTCGAAGTCTGGGCTGACACTACTATTAGATGCGAACACATTGGGCAAACGAAATTTGTATTACCCAACAGAATAGAACCTACGTTTTCAAAAGAAAATTATATTAACGAAATGGCAAATACTGCATTGCTTCCAAATGATTATGTGGAATACATGAAAACAATGGACGCTAGACCTAAGGTTATATATGACATAGGTGCATGTGTATTGCATTGGACAAACAGAGCCAAAGAAATATGGAAAGATGCTGAGTATTATTTGTTTGACGCAAACCCTGACGTCGAGCCGGTTTTGGCTAGATCTGGATATCCTTACTGGATTGATGTGTTAACTGACACTGACGGGAAGCAACTAACGTTTTACAAAAAAGACGATAATTTGGGTGGTAGTAGCTATTATA
>JACCDQ012188124.1_pt1 | contig 16304 bp, 17 predicted proteins | sample 7446031 | NCBI WGS metagenome assembly JACCDQ01 (sample SAMN15323442, study PRJNA562643) | freshwater metagenome | isolation source: river surface water | place: USA:Blue River Watershed | collected 2017-08-17
AGGACGAACTGATTTCGGCCACCACCATCCTCAGCGGCGGTGCGGAAATCACGCCCAGCCAGTACTTCCTTGAACCCGCCAACGATGGTCCCCCGTACGACCACGTGGAAATCAACCTTGACGGCCCGGCCAGCTTCGGTGGAGGCGGCACGCATCAGCGGGACGTAGCGATCACGGGCGTGTTCGGTTTCCGAGCGGATTCGGTGCCGGGTGGTACGTTGGTCGAGGCCCTGGACGCGGTTGAGACTGATGTCGACGTCAGTGCGTCGGCTGCCGTTGGGGTTGGCTCGATCCTGAACGTCGGCTCGGAACGCATGGTGGTAACCGGTCGCAACTACCTGGACACCGCGCAGAACACCACCGCCGACCTTGGGGCAAGCCTTGCGGCGGATGGGGTGGGGGTGGCCTCAGGCGCTGCGTTCGCCGTGGGTGAGACGATTCTGGTTGACACCGAGCGAATGCTGATTCTCGAAATCGCTGGCAACACCCTGATTGTGAAGCGCGCGTGGGACGGCAGTACGCTGGCCACCCACACCAGCGGCAGTGACGTGTACGCCCCCCGGATACTCACGGTGACGCGCGGCGCGCTGGGTACGGCTGCCGGTGCCCATGACTCCGGTGCGGCCTTCTCGGTGCACTCCGTGCCCGGTCCGATCAAGTCCCTGACGGTGGCTGAAGCCTTGGTTGAGATGGACAACGATCGAGCGGCGTGGGCCAAGTCCAGGGGTTCCGGCGAAACCCTGCAGAGCATGTCGGGCGACGCAATCGTCCGGCTCCGCGCGTCGGTGTATGCCGAGTATGGTCGAATTAGGCTGGGGGCAGTGTGAACATCTCAGCTGACGTCAGCAGCGGTGGCCCCCTGTTCAATCACCAAGCAGACCTGGCCGCGTTCCAGATGTGCTCCCAGATCGAGCGTGACCTGGGCGATCTGGGTCGCGACTTGGTGGTGTCGGAACTCAGCCAGGTTCTGCGACACCCAACCGGCAACTACCAGAGTCACATTCAGGCGGTCCGGCACCGAGGCGACACGGTGATCAATGACGACCGGGTCATCTACGGGGCGTGGCTTGAGGGAGTGGAATCCCGCAACCGCACCACGCGGTTCAAGGGCTACGCTACGTTCCGCCGAATGACTCAGGTTCTCCAGTCCAACGCCCTGCTGGTCTACCGGCGCGTATCGCCCGAGTTCCTGAGGAGGATGGGGTGAGCCTCAACACCAAAAACCTGGTCAACGCCCTGGCCAGCCACGCCATGACCCTTGGTAGGTTCGAGCGGGTAAACGGTCATGAGCCCAAGAACGCCCCCGGTTCGGGCTTGAGTTGCGCGATCTGGCTCCAGTACATCGGTCCGGCTCGTGGACAGTCTGGGCTCAAGGCCACCACCGGTCGCGTGGTCGCGTCTGTTCGGGTGTACAGCAACATGCTGGCCGAGCCCCAGGACGCGATCGATCCTGAGGTCGGAGACGCTGTCGACGCACTGATGGCCGCGTACTCAAACGACTTCGAGCTCGGAGGCCTGATCCGGAATGTGGACCTACTGGGGGCTACCGGCGTCCCACTCCAAGCCGAGGCGGGTTACATCTCGATCGACAAGCAGATGTTCCGCGTGATGACGATTCAGGTACCGATGATCATCAACGACATCTGGGAGCAGGACCGATGACCAAGCAATCAGGAATGGGAGACGCGTTCTACGTCGCGGGCCACGACCTGTCCGGAGACACCAACTCTTTGGGGCGGGTAGGGGGTGGCCCACTGGCACTGGACCTCACCGGCATCAACAAGTACGCCTACGAGCGCAAGGGCGGCAAGCGAGACGGTGCGTTCGAGTTCGTGAGCTACTTCAATGCCGCGTCTGGAGCGTCTCACGAGGTTCTGGGTGCGCTACCAACAACCAACGTGCACGCAATGTACCTACGCGGTGAGGGTCTGGGGCGTCCTGGTGCCGGTGCAATCCTCAAGCAGGTCGGCTATGATCCTACCCGAGACGCTGAGGGCAACCTCACGTTCGCGGTACAGGGCCTGGCCACCGACTACGGGATCGAGTGGGGTCGGCAGCTCACCCCCGGAATCCGCGTGGACACTGGTGCGACCAACGGCACCTCGATCGACACCACATCATCGGCCAGCCTCGGCGCGCAGGCGTTTCTGCAGATTTTCTCGTTCGGAACGGGGGACGTCACCGTTACCATTCAGGACAGCGCCAACAACGCCGACTGGACGGACGTAGCCGACCTCAGCTTCATCGAGATCACCGACTTCACGGACGGACCGTACGGCGAGCGTATCCAAACCGCAAGGGACGCGACCATCCGCCGTTACCTTAGAGTAGTAACTACGACCGACAGTGGGTTCGACAGCCTCGAATTCGCCGTGGTCATTCGTAAGAACCGAACGGCGGTGAGTTTCTGATGTTCCCTTACCTGAACCGAGTGCAGCCCAAGGGACGACCCGAGCAGTATCGGACGTTCCAGATCGCTGCGCCACAGTCCACCCACTTCCGCAGAGCGTCCTGCTCCGAGGTCGAGTGTCGTAGCACCCGCGAGGGATGGATGACGCCGGTCGACGAGACCACCGAGCTGGGCCAGGCGCAGGCCCACTATATTCGCACCGACTCCGGCCGGTCGTTCAGGGAGGACCGCGACGACGCCGGACGTACCATCTTCACCTTCGGTCCGGGGCAGCGGTGCTTCGTGGAACACCAAGTGCGGATCGCCCGACCGGAAATCTACTTGGTGCGTGAGGGTGACTGGCGGGGCAACCCGCGCGGGACCCGTCCGTACCGGCACACCAAGCCCGAACACTGGCGGGAGCAACTCGCCGAGAACCAGGACGCGCTGCGGCGTGAGATCGAGAAGGGGTAGGCCATGAAGGAAACCGGAATGGGGTGGACCGCACTCTCCGTTGACGACGAGGGCGGTACGCTTCGGGACATCAGGAACGACATCACCAACTTCGAACTGGCCACCCCCCGCGCTGTCCAGGACGTCACCGGCATCGACAAGTTCGCGATGGAACGACTGCTTCTGCTGGCGGACATGTCCCTGACTCTGAACGGCGTGTTCAACGACGACTCGAACAAGTCCCACGACGTGCTGAGTTCGATCCCGTCGACCAGCGTGGGGCGTCAGGTCACCATCACTGTCAGCGGCCAGACTCTGGGCACCACCCCCCAGGTCGAACTGTTGTTCACTGACTACTCGCTCGCCCGTGGGGCGGACGGCACGCTGACCTGGTCAGCTCCCGGCGTCCTGTCCAACGGCGAAATCCCCACCTGGACGTCGGCATGAGCTACGAGCGCAAGCGCAAGGTTTTCAAGCTCACCTTCGAGGACCCCGAGCTTGAGGGTCTTGAGGTTCGCATGAAGTCCATTCCGGTCAAGCAGATGCTCAAGCTTCTGGTTCTGGCCGATCTGGACACCGGCAGCCTCACCGCGAAGGATATCCAGGTTGTGGATGACCTGATGATGACCTTCTCCATGGCCCTGATCTCCTGGAATCTCACGGAGACGGACCCCGAAACCCAGCTCAAGGTTCCGGTTCCCGCCACATACGACGGCGTGTGTTCGCAGGACCTCGACTTCGTGTTGTCCCTGATCGGGGCGTGGGCTGAGGGACTGGCGGGTGTTTCCGTCCCTTTGCCGAAGAGCTCGCACGATGGCGCGACTTCCCTGGAGGCGTCTATGCAGACGGTTCCTTTGTCCGCAAGCCGCGCGAGCTGACCGAGGCTGAGACCATCATGAACCTCTGCCGAACCTTCCACTGTCTGCCCAGTCAGATAATGGAGGAGGACGCAGAGGTTTTGAGGTGGATGACAATTGAAGCGCTAGCCAGGAAGGAGGAAACCCCCGGTGGATAACGAAGTCGAGATTGTAGTCAAGGCCAAGGACGATACGCGTTCGGGGTTCGATTCGGCACGTCGGGGGGCCTCCAACCTCAAAAAGTCGATCGGCGGGATGACTGCTGACTTCAAGGTGGTCGGCCGATCGCTGATGACCAAGGTCGCGGAAGGTTTGGCCGACGCGGCGTCAAGTGCGCAGAAGTCAATCAGTGGAGCGCTGTCCGGAACTCTGCAAGGCGCACTATCGTCCGGCCCGATCGGTATCGCCATCCTCGCGGGTATCGCTGCCGTCCTGGCCACCATCGCCCCACTGATCGCATCGCTCATCGCGGGTGCCCTGATCCTGGGTCTCGGTGCGGCGTTCGTGGGCGTAGGCGCAATGGTGCTGCTCCAGAACGAAAAGATCCAAGCCAAGCTGTCCAAGTCGTGGAGCAAAATCACCAAGGTGCTGGAGAGGGCGTTCATGCCTCTCCTGCCGGTGTTTGACACCTTCATGGACGTGTTCCTCGACTTGGCCAAGACCTTCGAGCCGGTCATCAAGCAAGCGGCCACCCTTGCCCAGGGTCCACTCAACAGGTTCATTCAGAGCCTGGCCGACGCGCTGGCCAAGCTCGCCCCTGCCCTGGGTCCGGTTCTCGACGCGTTCGGCAAGGTGCTGGACGACATGGGTCCGATGCTGCCGGGGCTGTTCGACTCCATTGCAGACTCGATCATCGAGCTCGCGGACGCAGTGGCCCAGAACAGTGACATCATCGCCGCCCTGTTCGTGACCTTGATCTACCTGATTCCCCGAGTCCTGGACGTCATCCGGGTTCTCACCAACGTGTTCGGCGACTCGTTCCGGTGGATCGCCACCACTGCCATTCCGTGGGTCATCGACGCATTCTCCGACTTCATGGCCTGGCTTGATGGAGTGGGGGAGAAGGCAGGAAACGTAGTCGAGGACGTAAAGGCGTGGTTCAACGGTCTGGTTGAGAACATCCAGTCCATTCCGGCCCGAATCTCGGCGTTCGGCCAGCGAATGTTCAACTCAATTCGCACCGGGGCAAACAATGTAGTCAACCGCACCCGCAAGTTCCTCAACGGAATCGTCGACTTCGTCCGTGAGTTGCCCGGCAGGATCGCAGCGGCAGCCTCGGGCATGTTCAACGGAATCGTCACCGCCGCACAGAACGCCGTGAGCCAGGCAGCGGCCACCCTATCCAACATCCCCAGTCGCATCGGTGGGTTCTTCGGATTCGCCAATGGCGGTCCCATCGGGGCTGCCGCTAGTGGTGGGGGGAGGGGTGGCCAAGTGATCGTGGGCGAGAACGGTCCCGAACTGGTCAACCTTCCGTTCGGTAGCGCGGTGACTCCGGCCAGTAACACCCGAGCGATGCTTCAGGGTGGGGGCACCACCACTGTGGTTCTGGAAATCAACAGCGCGGGTTCGGCAATGGACAACCTGTTGGTGGAACTGCTTCGCAAGGCCGTTCGGGTTCGTGGCGGCAACGTTCAGCTAGTGCTTGGTACGGGGGGTCGGTAACCGTGGTGTTTCCTCAGGACGTTTTGGACACCTGCGTTGAACTCAACCTGAGCGGAACGTGGACCGACATCACCGACTACGTTCAACGACGGGATTCCCTGATTCAGGTGACTCGCGGTCGCGCCAACGAGTCGGGCCGAGTCGACCGATCCACGTGCACCTTCAGCGTCAGGAACACGGACGGACGGTTCTCCCCCCGGAATCCCACCGGGCCATACTACGGCGTGATCGGCAGGAATACCCCCGTACGTGTCTCCGTACGCCACGGGGACCGCGCACTAACCATGCCTGGGCCTGACTCCGGGGTGACGAGCGGCGCGGTCACCACTGACAAGAGCACACTCGACATCACTGGCGATATCGACATGCGAATCGAGGTTGACCTTTACAACTGGCGGGACGAGATTGACCTCATCGCCAAGTACGGGGCGTCTGGCCAACGTTCGTACGCCATGTACATGACTTCGTTCAATGGCCAGATGGGCTTTCCGGCCATTCGTTGGTCTGCCAACGGCACTACTGAATTGCAGTTCGTGTGTCAGTCTCCTGTTCCGATTCCCGCCACTGGTCGAATGGCGCTTCGAGTAACTCTCGACGTTGACAACGGGGCGTCCGGCTGTACCGCTCGGTTCTACACGTCCGATTCAATCGGCGGGTCATGGACTCAGCTTGGTCCGACCCTGGTTGCGGCCGGAACCACCTCCATTTTCAGCAGTTCTGCTAACCTAGAAATCGGTCGAGTTGCGAACATTTCTTTCGACCCGATGTACGGCAAGGTTTACGCCGCCGAAGTGCGTAACACCATCGGTGGCACTGTAGTCGCCAATCCCAACTTCACGGCCCAGACGGAGGGGGCGACTTCGTTTGCTGACACCGCAGGAACCCCCAACACCTGGACCGTCAACAGCGGATCCGAAGTCACAAATAAGCAATATCGCTTTCATGGTGAAGTTCCGTCTTGGCCTGTACGGTGGGACCCCACCGGCACTGACGTTTATGTTCCTGTTGAAGCTTCTGGAGTGCTCCGGAGACTGAACCAGGGTGACGCGCCGGTTCAGTCGGCCTTGTATCGTGGCTACGTTCGCTTGTCCGGGTCCAACGCGCCGGTCGCCTACTGGCCGTGTGAGGACGAGGACGGTTCTCAGACGATCGCCTCGGCCACCAATGGTCCGCCGATGACGGTGGCCGGACAGCCCGGGTTCTCCGAGTACACAGGATTCAACAGCAGCAAGCCGATTCCATACCTCAACGACAGCGAGTGGACCGGCGTGGTCCCGGCTTACACTGTCACCGGTTCCACCTCTGTGCGGTTCCTGCTGGCAATCCCGGCCACCGGCATATCCGGCGATCAGGTGCTGATGACCCTGTACACGTCGGGCACGGCTGCGGTGTGGAAGCTGCGATACGAAGATCCCACGGGCGGTCTTCAGGTCGAGGCGTTGGACTCGGACGGCACGAGCATCCTTACTTCCGGGTTCGTATCGTTCACCACCGAGGGCCAGAAGCTCCGGGTGTCGTTGGACTTCTTCCAGAACGGAAGCAACATCGACTGGGACTTGTCCACTCTTGGTCCGGAGACGTCCACCGGCTCCACGTTCGGTGCCACCCTCAACTCGTACACGTTCGGGCGCGTGGAGCGAATCGTAGTCAGCCCCGGGGGCGGAATTAACGACACCGCAATCGGTCACATCAGCGTGCAGTCGGCCACCCCATCCATCTTCGACCTGCGCTCGCAGTTGGGGGCATACGTGGGCGAGGCGGCTGCTACCAGGTTCGAACGAATCTGTCAGGAAGAAGGAATCACGTATTTGTCGGTCGGCGAGAACGGCATCTCTGAGAAGATGGGGCCGCAATTTCCTGCCAAGGTGGTTGACATCTTGAACGAAGTCGCCACCACTGATGACGGCATGATGTTTGAGCCTCGTAGCGTGTTCGGTCTGGGTTATCGGTCTCGGAACTCGATGTACAACCAGCTCCCACGGGTCACGCTGGTCTACGATGACTCCGAGTTGTCGGGCAGCCTGGAGCCCGAGGACGACGACCAGATGACTCGGAACGACATCACCGTACAGCAACAGAATGGTTCGTCGTATCGAGCATCTCTCGACTCCGGCGCTCTGTCGACTCAGGCCCCCCCGAACGGTGTGGGCAGGTACGACGACTCGATAACGGTCAACGTCGCGTACGACGAGCAGTTGATTGATCAGGTCTACTGGCGGTTGTTGGTCGGAACCACCGACGAAATCAGGTATCCACAGATCACGGTCGACATGTCTCGTAGCGCGGTCACGTCTAACTCGGACCTGGAGGACTCGTTGTTTCGTGTCGACCAGGGTGACCGGCTGGTGATCGAAAATCCTCCGTTGTGGCTCCCACCCGACGACATAAGCCAGATCGTCCAGGGTTACACTGAATCAATGGGCAACTTCGAACACAGCCTCACGTTCAACTGTTCGCCCGAGTCTCCGTATCACGTCGGAACTTACGACACCTCTCGATACGGCCCATGGACTGATACGGTCACAAACGAGGCCCTCGACTCCACCGAAACTGGTGTTGACGTAAACACGCCCACCGGTCCTCTGTGGACCACCACTCCGGGCGGCAACTTCGACATCATGATCGGTGGTGAGAGAATGACTGTGACTGCCATTGGTAGTGCCACTGGTACCGTGCAGACTCTCACGGTGGTCCGCAGTGTCAATGGTGTGGCAAAGTCCCATGCCAGTGGCAGTGCCATCCGATTCGTCGACAGGGCCACCCGTGCCATGGGGGTAGTCTCTACCTCGGCGGTAGACCGCGAGATCGGCAACACTATTGCCAGTGCCGACACCCCCCGTACCGTGTACTCCAGGGACCTGTCGCAGTTGACTAACCTTTCCAACTCAATGCAGATCGGCACTCCCGAAATCGGCGTCCGGTTCGTGGCACCTTCCACGGGTAGGGTCCTGATCACGGTGGGGGGTGGCGCAAGGGATGCTACCAACGACGGTCGAATCTTTTTCGCGCCCCAGGTGCTTGCCGACAACCTGGTGGATGAGGTTCTTGCGGCAGCGGTGGCCATTTACGGGTACGGAACCCCGGGTTCCAACTCCGATTACGTGTTCGGGAGCCGCACTGGGCTGCTCTCGGGTCTCACTCCGGGTCGCACCTACTACGCCCGGGTCATGGTCCAAGCTGAAACCACATCCGCAGACCTCATCTTCCGCGACATCAGTGTGGAGCCTGTGTCATGAGTGCTTTGATTGGGCAGTTGATCTCGTACGCCGAGATGCCCGAGACCGTCACCAGTACCGATGAGACTGACATCAGCAACATCTCTTCAACGTCGTTCATCGCGGGGTCTCCCGAGGTCTCCGTGACCTTTGTTGCACCCTCGTCCGGCAAGGTGCTGGTCATCAACTCGGCCGGGTTGCGGAACAATTCGGGTGCGGACCAGCTTTTCGTGGACTCTGAGATCCGGGTAACCAACTCTGCAGGTGTCCAACTACGAGCGCCCAACGTAGCCGGTGACGGCACGCTTTCGTGCGCTGACGAGTCGATCAACTACGAGTACAAGAGTCGTGGCTACGTGTACACGGGATTGACTGGGGGAAGCGTCTACTTCGCGCGTCTACTTTATCGGGCGTCAGCCAGCAACACTGGAGACATTACCAGTCGAGCCATCATCGTCCAGCCAATTCCGTGAGGAGGTTCACATGACTGACTATGTGGCGGGAACCGAAGTTCGAGCCCTCGACTACCCACCAGCCCAGTACGACGAGGAGGACACCCTCCAGTCAAACTACAACTCCCCCAGCTCCTACACTGAGCCATCCAACCAGTGTCGCGTTACGTTCATCGCTCCCACGTCTGGTCGTGTGAAGGTGGTGCTGGGCGGCGGGTTCCGAGACGACACCAACAATAACCAGGGCTTCCTGGGTGTTGAGTTCCGCGAGACCAATGTCTCGGGGGCGGTGGTCGAGCCTGCGAGCGCCTACATGCGAGGCATCGTCAGCATGGGCGAGGCTTCCGACTACTATTACCACAGCCGAATCACGATCCTGGGCGGGTTGGTCCCCGGACAGCAGTATTTCGCCCGCGTGATGGTCAAGGCCGAGACCGCTACATCGGCCTCCGTGGATCTTCGCCTAAAGAATCTAGCGATAATCCCGGTACCCTGAGCAGGGGTCTGCTGGGGGGTCGGCTACAGCGTGACCCCCGACGCGCTGGGAAGGTGCGGCCAGACCCCCCAGCAGACCCCGCCGCACCCCCACTGACCGGCCACGGAGCACTACCAGGTGCCCGCCAGCGCCCATAGGCTGCGGGGGCCGCCCTGGGTAGCCCCGGCACGCCGTAGCGCGTCCAGTACCTGGCGCTCGGTCAGGCCCGTGGCAGCTTCAATCTCCCGACGCAGCATTGGACCCCTGCGGAGCGCCCACGCCACCGCCTCAGCGTTGTTCATGCCGTCCGGAACTGGCAGGATGAACCGGTTGTCGCCACCCTGCTTAACAATCTCGGGCGCAAGTCTGGCCACCTCCTCCGCCGCAATCGAATCGCTCACGTACTCAGCCTTGGCTGGACGCTTGCCGCCGACACCCGCCAGCATGAACTTGCCAGGTGCGTCGAGCGCGGTGGTGTCCTTGGGGGACAGGTCCATGAACTGATAGTGGGCGGGGGTCTCCATGGGCAGACACAGCTTGTTCTTGAAGTTGCCCTTGGTGTCGGTCTTGCCGCCGAACACACCTCGGCTGGGCTGTTGGGTTGCAGCAATCAACCGCATTCCGTAAGCTCGCGTCAGCGCCATCAGCGACTCGAACACCTCAGTGATCGACTTGTCCTGCCGAACCAGTTCCGCGAGTTCGTCGACGAACACGTAGATGATCGGGCCACCGTGCTCCAGCGGGTTCCACTTGGTGGTTCCCGACTTTCGAATGATCTCGCCCCGCCTGTGCATCTCTTCCTTGAGCCACTCAAAGAGTGCTTGCACTTGTCGGGGGGTGGTGGCCACCTCCTGCATCAGGGGCTCCATCATCCCCAGCTCGGGCGCTCCGGGCTTCATATCGACGCCGAACATCACCGAGTCGGCCAGAGCAGCCACCCGCAGAATCAGCAGCTTGATGAGGCTCGACTTGCCATTGCCGCTCGACCCCGCGATCAGGGTGTGGGCCTCGGTCATCTTGAGTGATGCAGGCTCACCGAAGTGGTCAATGCCCAGTACGATCGGTTCCGTGTACGGGAGTTTCTCGAACGGAACCGACAGTGGGACGTACTCGAGGTCTGCCGACAACAGGTCTTCGGTCACGCACCTGATCAGGACTGAGTCTGATCGGGCAGCCGACTCGATCACGAATTCACCGGCCGCGCCCATGCGCGTGGCGACCTTGTCCCACTGCCGCACGAAGGCGTCTCGACCGATGGTGATCGGCACAGCCAGCTCGGCAGCCCAGCCGTACCGGGCCTGCGCCACGACTACCCCACCGGAACGCGCCCCGTGGGCCTGGAAAACCGCATCGTCCAGGGCCTGGGCCACCGGGTGGCTGTGCACCACCACGGGTTCTGGGGCGGTCGCGGCGAATTTCTCGGCCAGCGTCATCCGCGAGATTTCGAGCCTAGTCTGCTGGATCTGAACCTTGGCCGACTTGTATTCGCGGTCCAGGTGCTCAGACCGAGCCACCCGTCGAATCATCCAGTGACCGATCGAGCACACGGCGCAACTGGCAAGCCATGAGTACAGCAGAGGCGGGGTCAGACCAGCAACCGTGGCCACCCACCCGTGAGCAGCAGCCAGTGCGGCGGCACCCAGCCCCACCGGCACGGCCTGTGGCAGCCTCTTCGTGGCACTCCAGGACGCCCCCAGCAGCAGTAGGGCAGCAGCACCCCCCGCCACCAGCGGCGCGGTCTCCGGGTACATCTGAGCGGCGTGCAGGCCAATCCCAGCAATCAGGGTAGGTGGCAGGGTGGCGGCTACGGCTTGAGCGAGTTTACCGTTCATTGTCAACCTCCTGTCCGTACACGTGAACCCCCCGATTTCGCGGGGGGCTCTCGTCTGCGTCACAGGTAGTTCCCTGTTCCTTCGTTCGCCTTCAGCTTGGCTTCCCTCAGGTATCGGGCCGCCGTGCTCTGGGGCTTGCCGGTCAGTGCCATCGTCTCCGTGAGCGACACCTTCTCACCAGCCCTGATCATTTCCGCGAGACCGTCGATGGCAGTGTCTCGGTTGAGCCACCGAATCTCAGTGGTAGCGGGCGGCACTGCCGTGGCACTCTCACCCGCTACCGTGGCAGTGCCATGGTACTCTCGCGGCACTGCCACCGCGCTCTCATGGTATTGCCGTGGCACTGCCGTGGCACTGCCGATCGCTCTCGTCTCGTTCACGACGTAGCCGATCTTGCGCTTGGCCACCGCCACCGCGTGTTCCGCGTGGATGTCGTCGAGCTTGCTGTTGAGCCACCCCTGGGTCTTGTCCCCGAGCTTGCGGGACTTGGCCCACACCCTCATGTTCCACAGCAGCTTGGCCAGGATCGCGATGACCGACCCCGACAGCGCCACCGCCCAGCTTGCGGCCTGAATACCGTGCAGGAAGATCACGGACACCGACACCGCCAGCAGTACCCAGCCGAACACCTTGGGCACTCTTTGCTTGCGAGGCTCGAACCGCAGTTCGTGCTCCAGGTTCATGGCCAGCACCCATGCGAGGTCGAACACTACCGCCACGGTGTAGGCCAACCACACCGGCCCGAGTGCCGACAGGAGCGACCCGATCGACGCCACCGACCACGCCAGTGCGCCAACCACTACCAGCCCAGTGGCCACCATCCCCCCACGTTCACGGAGTCGGTCCCAGTCGCGGGGCTCGGCTTCCACCGGTACTTGTCGGGTCAGCTCGACCGGCCTGGACTCCCCGCCGACCTCGACGTACTCGACGTACTTCTCAGTACGAGTTCTGCTTCGCATTGGCTCGTTCCTCCCGGATCTTGTCCAGCGGGCTCGGGGTGATCCCCCACCCGCGCTTGAAGATGTCGACCTCCTGCCGGATCGCCGCCGTCACTCGTCGGAGAACAGGGAGTCGATCGACACCTTCAACGCATCCGCAATCTGCGGAAGGACGTCCACGGAGGGCGTGCGCCGCTCCGCTTCCCAGTTCCGAACCGTGTTCTCCCGGACGTCCAGTACCAGCGCGAGTGACCATTGTGTCTCTCCTGCATCTTTCCTTGCCTGTACCAATTTGGCACCGGAAAACTTCTTCACCGTGACCTCCTGGTCCGTGTGCCTACATACGTAGTATACCACGCGCTGGTACGCCCCCACAAGTACCGTACCGTGCCGATAAGTCACTACTTGCGCTGGTATCCCGGGTAGTATATACTAGTACTACACACACCGACAAGGAGGGTACCGTGAGGATCAACGTCAAGGAGCTCCGTCAGGGTGCCGGGCTGTCGCAGTCGCAGATGGCGCGTGACCTGGGCGTCAACCGGCAGACGGTAATTCAGTGGGAACGCGGCGCGTGCGACCCGCGACCCAGCCGTTATGCCGACCTGGTCCGTGTCCTGAAGCTGACCGACGCTCGGGACTTGTTCAGCTAAACACAACTAAGGGCCGCCCCCCTGCACGGGGACGACCCTGAGTCCGCACCAACTATAAATCCATTCTATCACAGGCCATACCCCACGGTCAATATAGGATGGTGGAAGGTTCCAATGTCCCACGAAGTGCTCCCCATCGAATGGCGTCGCAAGATCAAGGCCAATGCTCTTGACTACGCGAATCGCGGATTCCTGGTCCGAACCGTCAGCTTCGACGACAACGGCCAGCTCAAGAAGTATCCGGACGAGAAGTGGAACCGGGAAGATTACCCCAACCCGACCACCGTGGATGACATCGAGTACTCGATGAACTCCAACCGCCCGGGTCTCTGGCTCCGAATCCCCGTCGGATGGGTCGTCGTTGACCACGACAACCAGGAATCCATCGACTATTGGACCGAGCGCCTCGGAGCCGACACCATTGCCAAGGCTGCGGTCAGCAAGCCCCCGAACAGCCTCCCCCACTGGTGGTTCCGCGTACCGGCCACCGCCCCCCACAACTACTGCTGGTCAGCTCCCCCGGAGTCCCCGGTGCGGTTCGACCTGCGGTCCCAGGACAGGGGCGGGGTGATGGCTCCTCCGTCGATGCACCACAAGGGTGGCACCCGGGAATGGGTCGTCGGCCTGGATGACACCGTTGAGTTGACCGAGGCTGAGGCCGAGCTTCTCGCCAAGCACCAGATGCCGGGCGCGGCGGTTGCGGCGGGGGAGGGTGGCCAAGTCCGAAACTACCCTCGGGACAAGCCCGGGACCGCGTTCGGTGTGGCGCGGTACAACAAGTTCGTCGAGGTCGTGACCGAAGCTCAGGAGAACCGGGGCAACGGCAAGTTCAACACCCTGCTCAACCGCGAAGCGTTCATGCTCGGCCAGTGGATCGGCGGTGGCGAACTCAGTGAGGCGTGGGCGACCGGCCAGGCCGCTGTCGTATTCCACAACCTCGGGGTGGAGCTGGAGCAGATAAAGACCTTCGAGTCGGGGCTTCGCCGAGGAATCGAGAACCCCAAGTTCAAGGCCCCCGACCCGTGGGACTTCTTCCAGGGTGAGGACCTGCTGCCGGTCAAGCTCGCCAAGGAACTGCTCAAGGCGGGTCCGCTGGCAATCGGTCCGGGCGACGGCGTCACGTGGAAGTACGTCAACGGCGTGTGGCGTCCGTCCAAGAACGAAATCCGGGACCGGTCGATCACACTTCTCGACGACATGTACAAGCGGTCGCACCTCGGCACGATTGAGGACGTCGTTCGCAGTATGTCGCCCACGATCGGCACCGAGCCCCAAGAGGCAATGATCAACTTCCGGAACGGTATGCTGGACTGGCGAACGGGCGAGCTGCTCCCGCACGACTCCAGTCACCTCAGTACCGTGCAGATGCACACCGAGTACGACCCCACCGCGACCTGTCCCGAGTTCGACAAGTTCTTGGGCGAGGTGCTCCAGCCCGACATGGTCGACTTCGTGTGGGAGCTGATCGGCTACCTGATGTACTCGGGCAACCCGCTGCACAAGGCGGTGATGCTCACGGGCACCGGGCGGAACGGCAAGGGGACTTGGCTGAGGGTGGTCAAGACGCTGCTTGGCCCGGAGAACCTGTCCTCGGTCACGCTCCAGGAACTCAACAACGATCGGTTCGCGTCCGCCGACCTGTTCGGCAAGATTGCCAACATCGCGGGAGACATCGACTCCAGCTACTCGGCTGAGATGGCGACCTTCAAGGCGGTCACGGGAGGAGACCTGGTTCGGGCGCAGTTCAAGAACCGGGATGCGTTCAGCTTCACCCCGTGGGCCGTGCCGGTGTTCAGCGCAAACAAGGTGCCCATGTCGGGCGACGTGTCGGTCGGCTTCCTGAGCCGGTGGGTCATCGTCCCGTTCCCTAACTCGTTCCAGGGCAAGGAAGACCGGGACCTCGACGTCCGACTGAGCACCCCGGAGGAGCTTCGCGGAATCGCTGCCAGGGCCACCGCTGCCCTACGACTGCTCATGGAGCGTGGCAACTTCCCGCAAACGGACTCCGCAACCGAGGCTGTGTCGGACTTCCGCAAGAACATCGACCAGGTGGCCAGGTGGTTCGATGACACGGCCGAGATCGACGAGGACGCGCCTCCCATCACCAACCGGGCGTGGGCGTACACTGCGTACAAGATCTGGGCCAAGGACTCCGGTTACCGGCCGGTAAAGTCGCACGAGTTCTACTCCCGGCTGCGCACCATGGGGGTCTCCGAAAGCAAGGTCAACGGGGTCGTGAGGCTCAAGGGAATGCGGATCACGGAGGGTCTGATGGCCCAATGGCGTTCCCAGCACGTGACCGACAGTCACCAGGGGGGGCAGTAGCCGCCCCCCCTGCCCGGGGCGCAGCGTCCTCACCGGCCACGGCGTAGGGGGGGGGCGTAGGGGGCGGCTACCACCACCCCCGGCCTTATATACTACAGGGGGGGATTATGTAGTACCTGGGGGTGGGGGTGGGCGTAGCCGCCCCATCCACCCCCCCTGCCCCCCCTTGACTACTAGGCAACATAGAGCTTTGGACCTGGCCACCTGACGGTGGGGCTCTTCCATTCAAGGAAGAGAGCAAAGCAATGCGGGACTGGCGAGAAATGGCAACTCGGATTTTGGACACGTGGGCACGCACGAACGACTGGCGGACCACCCTGGATATGTACAACAACAACAAGCACCTGTGGGGTGGCGGAGACCCTCCGGAGCCCGTGGGAATGGCTATGGGACTAATCCGGGGGCTACACGCCCACGATGAGCTAGCAGGGTCCCCGGAGTAGTTGTGGGGGCGGGTGGCCAGGTGGTACACTACACTTGTAGTTGATCCTTGAGCCTTAAGGGGGTTCGAGTGCCGATCATCGAACCCCCGGACAAGGTCGACAGGCCGGAGCCCGGTAGCCCCAATCCGAACGCAAAGCGCAAGCAGTACTCGCTGGAGCGTGGTTGGGTCACCCGAAAGCTGATTCACGAGCTCGCACGCATGGAAAAGACGGTCACCAAGTTGGCCGAGGAGTACGGCGTGTACCCGAGCGCGATCAGTCAATTCAAGGCGCGACACGCGACCGAGATCGACGAAATCAAGAAGGATATTGAGGACGCGTTCGCCGGTCTGTGGATCACCAACAAGTCTCTGCGGATCGCCGAGTATCAGGCCGAGATCGACATCATCGAGGACTCGCGCGGCGGGGGTATCCGCAGCATGAGCGACGTCGAGATGAGCAAGCTCAAGAGTGCGATTCTTAAGGCCGTTGCCGAGGAGCTGGGCCAGATTCCGAACAAGGTGAGTCTGGACGTTCGGCAGAAGGTAACGTACGAAATCGAAGGCATTGACCCGGAGTCGCTGCGATGACAACTCTCGTGTTGCGACAGGTTCTTGCCGAGCGACTG
>JACCDQ011115453.1_pt1 | contig 16302 bp, 8 predicted proteins | sample 7446031 | NCBI WGS metagenome assembly JACCDQ01 (sample SAMN15323442, study PRJNA562643) | freshwater metagenome | isolation source: river surface water | place: USA:Blue River Watershed | collected 2017-08-17
CCTACAGCTTGAACCAAGAACGCACCACCCATAGGGATAACATCAGTCATTTTACCCGTTGCTGCGCCGTTGTTTCGGTTATATGAAATGTATGATTTGTTTTTCTTGTCATACATGTAGATTGTACCCCGTGTATTTTTCCATTTTTGATTAGTAAGTTTGCCTGTAGAAAGTTTAATATGGCTTGGATAAGGATTAGCAATCAAATTCCAACCTTCATTCGTGTTTTTAAGTTCGGTTACAATGGTTCCGAATCCAATTTTACCGCCTATTGAAATACGCGCTGCTTCTGGTAATTCGGCTCCCATATCTAATAAAGGTTGGCCTTTTCTATTTTGAACATAAAACGCTGCCCCATAGCCTATTTTTACTGAATCGGATGCATTGGTATAACCTGTCCATTTATTGGTTGCTTCATTATACCAAAATGCGGAAGGATTGTTGGTAATGGTAGTTACCGAAAAACCATTTGCGGTTCCCCCATTTCCAGTAACATCGAATTCTAAGGTGTCGTTGCAGAACTGCTTTACAGTAAGAACCGATCTGAATGGATTTCCAAAATATCGGAATGCATTGTATCCTCTAGTGGTATAAAACACAATGGAATCAGAATTCGAAACAATTGGCGTTGACGCAGAAGAAGTGATTTCATCAATTCTTCCTGCATAACCAATGGAATCAGATTCAAGGGTTAAATTGTTGCTCGTGATAAGTGCACCAGTACCGGTAATTTTGATCGTACCGAAATCTGTTCCACCTTTTATCGTTAATCTGTCGGTTAAAGTTGTGCTTCCACCGTTGAATTCAACAATCCCTTTTAGTGATTGCCCATTAGCGTCGAAGTTCTTAGCTGAGGATCCACCAAAACGGATAGTTCCGTTATTTTCGATTCCGCCATTAGGAATTTCTAAATTGCTTTCAGTTGTCAATATTCCACCGGTTTCAATGAGAATTGTTGCACCGTTGTGAAATGTAAGCGTTTGAGCTTTTATACAATAACTGCTTAGGAGCGTTAAAGTAATAAGGAAAATGTTCTTGTTTTTCATAGATTAAATTCAGAGTTTATTGAATTATAATCCGAATGCAGTCATTGTTGCACTATATACTGTAACAGTAGTCGCTTGAGATCCGCTTCCATCTCTTCCGATTACTCGTAGATCAATCCAATCATTTGTACTCATCGATGTAATAGCGTGAACAGTAACTACTCGTTCTTCTGATGTATTATTAAAGGAGATTGAAACGCTGGAAGGAATTAATACATTGTTCTTAAATAGTCCGAAAACGAACTCATCCATTCTTTGTCCATCTTTATTAACTCCTTTATAACTTATTGAATAGGAAATGTTGAACATTTTCGTAGTGCTGCCCTTGTAGGCGATAACACCTTCTCCGCTTCCTGAATTGTTGTGATTAACTCTTGCTCCCAAGGTAGAAATAGAGTCAATCAAGGTGTTAGTACCAAATGTTGCCCCTCTTGCAGGGAAATTTACAGAAACCCAGTTCGTTGATGATGTAGTTGAATTCCAATCAGTGGAACTAGTGTTAGTAGTGACACCCGAATTATTGTAGAAGCTCAATTGCGCCATGGGTACTACTAAACGGCTATTCATAGTTACTTCACCATTCATTATTGTTGAACTACTCAATGTTGTAGTGCCTGACAAGGAAATATTCCCATTTAATGTAGCGTTGCCAGATAAGGTAAAATTGCCGCTAAAGGTGTTAGTACCTGAAAAGGAATTATCACCAGTAAATGAATTGTTTCCAGTTAAACTACTTAATTCTTTCCAACCCGCGTTGTCTCTGTAAGTCAATAGATTTGTAGTGGTGTTATAAAGTAGCATACCTGCACTTGGAGAACTGATTGCATTTCTATTGGAAGTAGTGTAGTTGGGTGTTTTAATTACACTGTTGAAGGTTAGAGGATTATTGAAGGTGGCTGTGTTGTTGAATGTGCTAGTTCCTGTAAATGTGGTGTTACCAGAAATTGTATTGGTTCCAGCTAATGTAGTAGCCCCATTAAACGTATTTGACCCAGTAAAAGTTTGATTTCCAGTTATAGTTTGAACACGATTGGTTGTGCTTAATTCAGACCAACTTCCGTTTTCGCGTATATTCAATTTTCCAGTAGTGGAATTGTAAATAATTAATCCGTTTTCAGGAGAGGAGATAGCGTCGCGTTGACTTGTAGTCATGCGGGGAGGTAAAAAACCTTTTGTGCTTGAGTTAACTTCAAGTGCAGCTGAAGAATTGACAGAACCAGTTACGCCAATTCCAATTTGAGCGTTCAATGCACTGCTTAATAAACCAACAATCGCTACTGCTAATTGTGTTTTAATGTTTTTGAATTTCATATATCTAAAAAGAAAAAAATGTCATTACTTTGGTAATCTCTTTTTTACTTTTGGATACAATGAACAAGTGAAAGTAATAATCAAAGGGCTTAAGTTGAGTGATTGTTTGAAGAGAAAATAAGGTTAAAAGATTAAGCTGATTTAAGTAAACTAAAGTGTTCAAATTTTCGATTGACTAATAATAAAGCAAACGAAATTCCAAAAGTGTAAATAAATAACCGGTGTCGGAACTAGAATTTTAAATAAGTGTTAAAGTAAATTGGTTATAAGAGAATTCTAAGTTTCCTGGATTTTGAAAATGAAATGAGTGGAAATCAATTGTTTAAATAAGTGCAAAATCAATGTTGATTCATTCTCAAAATCGTAATGCAAATTTAATGCCGAGTAGACGAGGGATGGTTGTTGTATAACCTACTATTGAATGAATGAACGATTTGTTTGAACGAACAAATCAAAAAACCGAATGAATGAACCAATCATTTAGTGAATGAACAAATTTTGCCCAAAATCATGATTTCGCAAACTACTGAATTTTCGATGAAATTACAAAATAAGACAACAAAAAATTTGCAAAATTTCCAAATTCGACGTTCTTAATGGAAAATCGGAATTTGTATTTTACAAGGATATTGAATAGTATCAAATTTGAAACTGAATGACAGCAGTTGATATTTTCCATTCAACTTGGTATTCCATTTTCGAAAAATGTTTATTTGATCATATAAAACAAAAAATCCTCCCGTAAAGAGAGGATTTTTCAGTGGGTCCACCTGGACTCGAATGCTTAAACTTCTAAAATAAACACTCCTTCACAAACTTCACCGACACATTTTCCAGTTTCAGGATGTAAATTCCGGTTTGAAGGTTGTTCACGTTGATTTTTGGGGATGTTTGTCCGGTTTGAACTAATTGACCGGTAACAGTATGAATTTCATATTTCATAGGATGTGTTATTCCGTCTAAAGTGATTTCGGATCCTACGGGATTCGGATAAATACGAATGTTAGTCGAACTCACCGCAACTGCATCAGCCGTGTTGTTGGAGGAATTATTCATTTGAGTGGAATTTACATCGTTGGTATCTTCACTTGAACCATTACCATTGCTTTCGCCTGAGCCATTTCCTGTATCTGTACCTGCACCGTTTCCAGAACCATTTTCTTCTCCAGTGGCATTCCCTTCTTGGGAAGCTTTAATCGGTTCCAATCTTCCAACAATTACAGTCGACTTGGTTACACTGCGATAAGCATCTTTCTGAGTGGCAAAAAGAGTGTCGGAGTTTTTGGTAACGGAATATACGGTGTTCCACCCGGTGTCGCCATTGCTCCAAACAACCATGCTGTTGGAGTTGAGACTGTCTTTTACTTTGATGATGATTTTAGAACCCAATTTGGCGCTAATCCGTGATGGAGTAATCAAATTGATTCTGGATAGATGAAAGGAATCCATCTGATAACAGTATCTTCCCACACCGTTGATGGTGGCATTCCAGTAATGGGCATACCAATAACTTCCGGAATTTTGAAGGGTGATGTTTCGAGTGGTGTCGCCTGTGCTCCAACGATACTTGTTGTATTTTGCATCCAGAATAGATGGTTTAACCAAAGCAGCGACCATTTTAATAGTATCAGTAAATTTATTAACCAGTCTAGGATACACAACTGAAGCATTGACTTTTCCTTTAATTGGACATTTAAGGGAAGGGTAGGAGTTGAGTGCTGCATAACCCGTCCAAGTTCTATTGATACCTGCCTTGACAAAGAAATTGGCAGTCGAAACCGGATTCTTAGCTTGGTCGAAGTACATGACGTTTGCGTTTTCAAACCAATTTTGCAAATCCAACTTTAGGGTGTCGTTAGCATTCACATTGCACAAAAAGGTATCAGGAGCTTGCGAAATTTCATCCTTAACGATTCGAACGTACACAGAATCGATGTTCACGCACCCTTTAGAATCGGTTTCTCTCAAAGTAACTAAACCCGATTTCGCTATAACTGTTGACAAAGAACTATCACCGGTACTCCAACGATACTTGGAATAGGATTTATTCTTGGAAGTTAGTTTTAGTGAAGTGCAGGAATGAATTGAGTCTGAGTTAGTGAGTCTGGTGTGATTGGATGGTTTGCATCCTAATACAACAAACAGCTTACTTTCTCCAATACATCCGTTGGAATCCGTTTCAACCAAAGAATACAAACCAGATTGAGAAACCGTGATTTTTGAGTTCGTAGAACCATTTGACCATTTATAGGACTGGATTTTTGAATTCTGCGATTGAAGATCCAATGTGGTATTCCAAGTAGAGAGAGTATCCGAATTGGAAACGGATTTGTAATTATTGATTTTGCATGGTTTTCGTGTTTTGATTGCAATTGAGTGATATCCACCTGAAGAAATTGATGTCCAGGTAGTATCAGTTCCAACTTGTTGAGGAGTATTGTAGTTGTTTGTGTTACTTAATCCTAATTGGCCATATACATTATTCCCCCAAGCCCAAAGAGATCCATCTTTTTTAGTTGCCAGATTGTGAGAATTTCCAGCAGAAATAGTAGCCCAGTTTGAATCAGTTCCAATTTGTTTTGGAATTTGATAATTAGTAGTATTTCCCAATCCCAATTGACCGTAATAATTATTTCCCCAAGCCCAAAGAGTGCCGTCTTTTTTAATTGCACATGTATAAATAGCACCTGCAGAAATTGACGCCCAAGTAGTATCAGTTCCAACTTGTTGAGGAGAGTAGTAATCAGTAGTATTACCTAGTCCAAGTTGTCCATGATCATTATCTCCCCAAGCCCAAAGTGTGCCGTCCTGTTTAATTGCAATTTGATGGTAGTAAAATGCAGTAATTGATGTCCAAGTAGTATCAGTTCCAACTTGTTGTGGAGAGTAGTAATCAATAGTATTACCTAGTCCCAACTGTCCATCTGCATTATATCCCCAAGTCCAAAGTGTCCCGTCATTTTTAATTGCACATGTATTCATGGGACCTGCAGAAATTGATACCCAGGTAGTATCAGTTCCAACTTGTTGTGGAGAGTTGTATTGAGTGGTATTGCCTAGTCCTAATTGTCCTCTACCATTGGGCCCCCAAGCCCAAAGAGTGCCGTCTTTTTTAATTGCAAGTGTATGATAATTTCCTGCAGCAATTGAAATCCATGTGGTATCTGTTCCAACTTGTTGTGGAGAGTTGTATTGAGTGGTATTTCCAAGTCCCAATTGTCCATAGTAATTCCATCCCCAAGCCCAAAGAGTGCCGTCTTTTTTGATTGCAAGTGTATGACTGACTCCTGTAGTAATTGATTTAAATTCACTGGAATCTAAAATTAATTTAGGACTATTCTGTTGGGTTGTATTGCCTAGCCCAAGTTGACCATCGTAATTATCTCCCCAACCCCACAAAGATTGACTTCCAGTTTGCGCATTTACCACATGGGTCAAGAACATTATGATTGTGATAAATACAAGTTTCAAGCTGTTTTGAATTTTCATTCTATTGCTAATTTAATACTAATTTTTTTTTATTCCTTCACAAACTTCACCAACACATTCTCCAGCTTCAGGATGTAAATTCCAGTTTGAAGGTTGTTTACGTTCATTTTTGGGGACGTTAGTCCGGTTTGAACAAATTGACCGGTAACGGTATGAATTTCATACTTCATCGGATGTGTGATTCCATCTAAAGTGATTTCGGATCCAACGGGATTCGGATAAATACGAATGTTGGTCGAACTCACAGCAACTGCATCAGCCGTGTTGTTGGAGGAATTATTCATTTGAGTGGAAATTACATCGTTGGTATCTTCAGTAGAACCATTTTCGCTACCGTCGCTCGAGCCGCTTCCAGTATTTGAGCTATTCCCAGTACCTGAACCGTTTCCAGCACCATTTTCTTCACCTGAGTCGTTCCCTTCTTGGGAAGCTTTAATCGGTTCCAATCTTCCAACAATTACAGTCGACTTGGTTACACTGCGGTAAGCATCTTTCTGAGTAGCGAATAAAGTATCTGAGTTTTTGGTAACGGAATATACGGTATGCCAGCCGGTGTCGCCATTGCTCCAAACCACCACGCTGTTGGAGTTGAGACTGTCTTTTACTTTAATGATAATTTTTGAACCCAATTTTGCGCTAATCCGCGATGGAGTAATTAAATTGATTCTCGACAAATGGAAAGAATCCAACTGATAACAATATCTACCGACTCCGTTGATGGTAGCATTCCAGTAATGGGCATACCAATAACTTCCGGAATTTTGAAGGGTGATGTTTCGAGTGGTGTCGCCCGTACTCCAACGATACTTGTTGTATTTTGCATCCAGAATAGATGGTTTAACCAAAGTAGCGACGGTTTTAATAGTATCAGTAAATTTATTAACCAGTCTAGGATACACAACTGAAGCATTGACTTTTCCTTTAATTGGACATTTAAGGGAAGGGTAGGAGTTGAGAGCAGCAAACCCGGTCCAAGTTTTATTGATACCGGCCTTGACAAAGAAATTGGCTGTCGAAACCGGATTCTTAGTTTGGTCGAAGTACAGAACATTCGTATTATCAAACCAATTTTGTAAATCCAACTTTAAGGTGTCGTTAGCTTTCACATTGCACAAGAAGGTATCAGGCGCTTGCGAAATTTCATCCTTAACGATTCGAACGTACACAGAATCGATGTTCACACACCCTTTGGAATCGGTTTCTCTCAAAGTAACTAAACCCGATTTCGCTACAACTGTTGACAAAAAACTATCACCAGTACTCCAACGATACTTGGAATAGGATTTATTCTTGGAAGTTAGTTTTAGTGAAGTACAGGATATAAGTGTATCGGAAGTTGTTAGTTTGATGTGATTTTGTGGTCGGCACGTTTCATTGTAAATATCTTTGATTTCGCTGGAATCTAAAGTTCTATTCCAAATTCCTATATCATCGATTTTGCCTTTAAAATTATTACCTTTGGCCACTCCACAACCATCTAACACACCAACCGTAATTGTATTATTGCTTGAATGCCAAATACTAGAATTTGTTGTTTTTACTAGTACGTTATTCACGAAAATATTCATTTGATTTTTGGAGTGATTGTATGTACAAACTATGTGTGACCACTTTGTGGTATCCAAATTATTTGAAATCGTATTTTCTATCCAAGGGTAACTCAAATGTTTGGAGAAATAAATTTGCCCTGCTTGAACTCTAGATCTAAAATTATAAGAACAACTACTACCTTGTCTATCTGTAATAATATCTCCATCAGTTCCTTGAATCCAAAAGCTTATTGTGTACGATTTTTTTTGAGTACCAATAGTATATGGTATTGTCATAAAATCTGAACTACCGTTAAAGAGGTAACTCGAATTTATATTGCCGTATCTATCTGTCGATAACTTAGCCCCATTATTAGTTGCATTGTATTGATTTCCAGAAATATCTTTGGTGTTTCCAGTAAATGGCCACCAACCAACAAGTGAATCTTTTGGTAGATAATAAGGTAACGACTTTGTGTGAATTTTGCCACTTACGGGACATTTTAAACTGGAATTCGTTTTAAGTGCAATATAGCCTTGCCAAATTATCGAATCTTGATTGGTATAACGTTGCTTAATCTGACTAATGGAAGATTTTGCTGAATTGTAAAAATTGAATGTATTCGAACCGAACCATTTACTTGGGTTAATTCTTAGAGTATCTCCACTGTTGGGATTGTAGAAAATAGTGTCGGGAGCATTTGAGATTTCATCCTTCAAGATTCGAACATAAACGGAGTCAATGTTCTTGCACCCATTGGTGTCCCTTTCTGTTAATGTAACTAGACCGGATTTAGTAAACGTGGTAGAAGATGTAGAATTTCCATTACTCCATTTGTAGGATGCGTAATTTTTATTTTGGGACGTTAATGTCAACGAAGAACATTCAGTAATGGTATCGGAGGTGGTAAGTTTTACGTGATTTTGAGGTTTGCAGGTGTAAAATAAATCTTGGACTTCACTCGCAGAAAGTGCTCGTGACCATACCCCTAAATCATCAATTTTGCCATTAAAAGCATCCCATGCTGGATGATTCATTCTACCAATAGCTAAATATTTTCCGAGACTAATTTTTCCAGAAGAAACTTCACTTTTAATTAGTTTGCCATCTTGGTAGTATTTTACAGAATCTCCGTCTATGGTAAAAACCATATGTGTCCAAACATTGTTTTGAGTTGAATTGAAGCTGTGATAGAACCCTTTTACCGATCCATTCGGCAATTCTGTAAGGATCCCATACCATCCATACGAGTAATTATTGTCCCACGACCATTGCGCCATTCCAGGGCCATCGTATCCGTATGTGCTCGTATAGCCGGGACTAAATTCTAATATTCTTGGACCAATGCAACCGCTGCCCGATCTTAATACCCATGCAGAAATAGTTAATCCGTATTTTATTTTTGAAACATTTAATGTAGCATCTATTCGAGTATTGCAATTTGATCCAGAGAAGTAATAAGCACGGTTGCTATTTCCAAATCTATCTGTGGTAAGTGCTGCTCCGGTATTACTACCATGATTTCCATTTCCACTTTCATCCTGAGCATTGCCACTAAACGGCCACCAAGCTACCAATGAATCTTTTGGAACGTAATAAGGAATTTGACTTTGTGAAATCAGGAAATAAGTCAAAAACAAGCTAAACGAAGTAATTTTTTTCATACAGGAGATTTAATAGATCAAAATTACTTACAATATTTTCAATTTAAAGTTGTAAATAACATCCAATAGTTGTTAATTTGATGCAATGGAAAATATGGAAGCGAAAAAAGAATATCCCAAAATCAACAAAATCAGGATGCTCCGTGAAGGCATCGGTTTGAGTCAAGAATATGTTGCAGAAAAGATGAATATAACCCAGCAAGCATATTCGAAGATGGAAAAAAATCCCCAGAACGTTACTCTGGAGAGATTGCAACAATTAAGCGAAGTACTCGGAGTTAAGATCAACAGTATCGTAGGAGATGATGACATGTACATACAGCAGAACTTTCAACAACAAGGTGGCAACGCATCTACCGTTATGTATATCACGGGATTAGCCGATAGAGAACGCGAATCACTTGTTCAACAGATAAATAATCTACAAAAACAAGTAGAAGTGCTTACTAAAATTATCGAAACGAAGTTGTAACCAATCAAACTAAGATTGCTTTTAGCACAGAAGCACTTGAAACTGCTTATTATTTTACTAGGACCGCTCTTTATTTTACAAGAAGTATTTAGTTTTTGTATGGATTTTCAATTAAGATGGATTGGTGATTAATTCGCTACGGAATACAGGCTATTAAAACAAAAAATCCTCCCGTAAAGAGAGGATTTTTCAGTGGGCCCACCTGGGCTCGAACCAGGGACCACCTGATTATGAGTCAGGTGCTCTAACCGACTGAGCTATAGGCCCGAATTAGAACTGCAAATATAGTTGAATTATTTTTCTCTTTCAAATTGATTTGTTTTAAAAATATCCGATTTTTGAAATCACGATCCCAAGCTCCGATTTATAATCCATTGTAATACTTTGCTATAAGCCCTGTCAAAATGCTAATTCCGCGTATTTCTAGATTTTCAATTTGTGCAATCTTTTTGATGACATTGGTTTGCTCAGCAACATCATTGCCTGAGCAATCGCATCTACATCCCCCGAAGATAAAAAGAAACTGGGAACGCATCGTTTCTTCCAATGGAATTGAAGTTTTTACGCGCGACCAATTGGAATCGCCGTATAAAGAAATCAAAGCTACATTAGAATTGGATTGCAACTTGAATACATTCATTGGAGTAATTACCGACTATCCCAACTACAAAAGTTGGATATATGCAACGGGAGCTTCCGATTTGTTGGAGAAAGTATCGGATTTGGAGTATACCATGTATCAATTGATTAAAACTCCATGGCCCACCGATGATCGCGATGTGTGTATGCGCGTGAAAATCAGTCAGGATGAGGCAACGGGAAAAGTAACCATCATCAATAAATCCGAACCCAAATTGAAACCCGAAACCAAGGGAGTAGTTCGCGTAAAACGCAGTGATATCAAGTGGGAAGTTTTGCCCATTGGTAAGAATAAACTGAAGTGCAATTATTTCTTGAATACCGAACCCGGTGGTAATGTACCTGCTTGGTTAATTAACTTGTTCATCGCCGAAGGTCCGTATCAATCGCTGTATAATTTGAAGGTCAATCAAGTTAAAAAATCCAAGTATTTGAATTACACAAATCCTCAAATAGTCGAAAAATTTTAATTTGCGTATAAAAAGGTTTCAACTAAAGGATGATTCAGCAGTTTGTAATTGATGAAGCTTCGGATATAACAGGTAATATATCCGTAATTTGATACTAAACTATATTTTGGCACGGTATTTGAAAACAGATTGCCAAACACAACAATAAACTTTAAAAAACTTAAAACATGAAAAAAATTACAACTTTCTTCGCTATGGCTGCCATGATGGTAGGAGCCGCTTACAGTCAAGTAACAATCCGTGGAATTGATTTCGCTAACAATCCTGCAAAATGGAATGGCAAGCCTGTTACAGTTAAAGACATTCAATTGAATATGGCCAATCATCAGGCAGTAGCGGCAGGTGCTGTTGCGCCAGCGGGTATGGTTGCCCCAGGCGGTGCGTTGAATGCAGCTCCCGGAGCTAATGGTCAAGGTGCTGCAGTAGTTCGTTGCAATCCACCAAAAGGGTTCAAACAAATCGATGTTGATTTTATTGAAAAGCCCGATTTTGAAGGATGTTTCTTTATGTCAGAAGCCATGTACAACGAGTTAAAGAAGCAAACTGCAGGTCAAAATAAAGTAGATGTACAATTGACTTTCCGCGGCGATAGTAAAATGGGATACCAAGTTACTTTCTACCGTTTAGGTAAGTAATAAAAATTATTTTACATAGTGTTATTTCTAAAAGAAGGTCACCGTTAGGTGGCCTTTTTTTTATAACTTCAAATCTTTAAAGTCTTCTACTCCGTGATCTTTAAAGATCTTTCTCAGTTTACTTTGTACATTTCGAACATAAGCGTAACTAAGATTCATCAATACAGCAATTTCTTTGGCTTTGTAGTTTTCTAGAGTCAAAGCCAAAATTCTCATTTGAGAATCCGTGAGATCTTCTTTGATGCCCAGTTCGCTTAGTATTTCGTCTACCCTATACTCTTTAATGGGTGGGGGGACATGCGTGTCTACAGCAGAATCGATGAGCGAAATTTGTTCCAAAGTCTGACGAATTTCAACCATTTCAGGCAAATTAGAATTGGGCGAATTTCGTATAATCTGTAGAATGGCTCTACCATTACTAACAATGATTTCAGAAATGCTCATAATTTTCGCTTGTAGTTCTTTTTCGGTTTCCAAATGCTCTAAATCCCGCTGTCGAGATTCTAAGAGTAACCTTTGCTGTTCGATTAAACGGGTCTTATTCGCGTTTAATTTTTTTCCTTGAAACACCAAAGCTACCAACATTACGGTCATCAAAATGATGACAACAACTGTAAGTGTTAGTTCTTGTTTTTTGCGATCCAATTCGGCTTGAGAAGCTTCCAGTTTTTCATTGAATTCACTTACCGTGAATTTTTGTTGTAAATCAGCTACGCGGATACTATCGGTTTGAGCATAATGCTCGGATAAATGTACTTTGGATTGATCGGAGTACGAATAAGCTTGAGCAAAATTGCCTTGCGATTTAAAGCCGAATTGCTTTAGTTCAAAGTAATTGTATTTTGCAATCGGTAAGAGTTCGTTAAAATTAATATTGGCATCTGCTTCGTTAATTAATTTGGAGAAAATGGAGTAATTTTTTTCTATGTAATTCAGTATAGATAGGCTTGAATTCGTTAAAATCGTAGAGTAGTATGTTACAAATTTGTTGGCGTGTTCTGCCAAAAATTGCTCCATGTTAACCGTGTTAATTTTGTATTTCTCTTTCAACATCTGGCATACGAATCGTTTATGAAAGAGTTCACCCTGATAAATAGGTTGAATTTCATTTTCGTTCAGTACGCTTAATAATTTATCGGCTTCTCTGGGTTTTTGCACTTCCAATAAGTATCCAATGTAGGTGAGCTTAGCAATTTGTCCCTCATAGGTATGATTCGTTGGGTCCAGAAGAGTTCGGTTTTTATTGATGTAATAATATGCTTTTTCTACTTTACCGTCTTGCAAATAGGAGGTGGCAATATTGTTGAAAAGCATGGCATTATCCCGCTTTTCGGAATTTTTTAAAGCAATAAGAAAGTAATCGGCAGCTACACCGTAAAAACCCCTGCTGGTTGCTAATGCACCCAAATTCAAACTGTAGTCGTAAATATAGTTAGAGAGTTTCACCTTAGAGGCGCGCTCGAATCCCATATTAAAATACTTATCTGATGAATCGAGTTCGCCCACATAAAAATGATAACTACCATAAATATTGAATAAGGTCATTTGATAATAAAAGTTATCTTCCGGCCCTTTGAATTTTTTTAAGTTGTTTATAGCTATGGGTGTTAATTTTTCATCGAAATTCCACAAATAGGTATAGGTAGTGTCTAAAACATAAAAAGCATTGAGTGAATCATTGGGATGCTCTTTTAAATATTGAGTTCTATAATTATGTAATTTTTCGTATTCCTTGGGATGATTGAAATACAATCGTGATGTAAGCGAACTGAGATACCATGCGTCTAGCGATTTTCTATTCTCAGAGTAATAATTCCAAATGGAATCTGCTGAGTTTACTTTGAACCGATAATAGAGTTCTTCACTATTGTCGTTTTTGGAGCAATTACTTAATGTAATAACAGATGCAATTGCAAAAATGAAAAGAAGTAATTTCCCTTTCAAACGATTTATAATTAGATGGTATAACTGGTTTAGTTGAGGTATCATGAAAATTTGAATTACACGATTTATTTACATAATTAACTTAAAATCAACTGTACATTTTAAAGTAATTACGGAAAAATGCAGAAATTAATGAGTGAAAATAGAAAAAAAACTACAAATGGCTGTTCCTTGAGAATAAATTATGGAAAAGTAATTGTCGAATAGATGTCTACTATTTTAAAGCTAAATTCGCTCCGACAATTACTTTAATCCAAATGGATAAATCCAAATTATAACTCAATCGACTGTTTAGCGCCTATTTTATAGGGTTCTACCGAAGTTTGGGTATTTCCGTAGATTAATTCAATTTCACTTTCACCCAAGTTAGCTACGGTTACTTTGGGATTTCCTTCCAATCTATTTTCTACTCTAATGTCCACTGGATTGTTCATGTAAAGTATTTTAAATGAATAACCCTGCCATTGATTTGGACATTGGGGCTGTATGTACAGTTTCTGATTTTTAATCCTCAATCCCCCGAAACCTTGAACAATACTTAAATAACTGCCTGCCATGGAGGTGATGTGCAGTCCATCTTCGGTGTCGTTGTTGTAGTTGTCTAGATCCAAGCGCGCAGTTCGAACATACATTTCATACGCTTTGTCCATATTGGAATTTTTGGCAGCTAGAATGCTGTGAACACAAGGGCTCAACGAACTTTCATGTACGGTAAAGGGTTCGTAGAAATTAAAATTGGACAGATGTTGTTCTTGGGTGAAGTCATCCTCAAAAAAATAAAATCCTTGGAGTACATCGGCTTGTTTAATATATACGCTTCGCAAAATGCGATCCCAGCTCCATTTTTGATTTAAAGGACGGTGTTGAGGTGCCAATTCAGCTACGGGAATCAGTTCTTTTTCCAAGAAACCATCGTGTTGAACATACACATTCAGTTCTTCATCGTAGGGAAGATACATGTTTTGGCGGATGTGATTCCATTTAGTCAGTTCGTTGGTTTCATCAAATTCGGTTTTAGCAACCAATTGATTGTATAATACCGAGTTATTTTGTTTTAACCAATTTGTAGCCTGTTCTGTAAACTTCATGCACCAAAGTGCCAAGTAACTGGTATACCAATTATTGTTTACATTATTTTCATATTCATTGGGTCCGGTTACACCATGCATCTCGTAACGTTTTTTGCGTTCAGACCAATGCACTCGTTGCGACCAGAAACGAGAAATACCTAAAAGTACTTCCCATCCCCCTTCAGAAAGGTAGTTCCAATCGCCGGTGTGTTCAATGTAGTTATGGATAGCGTAAGCAATGGCACCGTTTCGGTGTATTTCTTCGAAAGTAATTTCCCATTCATTGTGACATTCTTCACCGTTCATGGTAACCATGGGGTACAAGGCAGCTCCTTTGTCAAAACCTAATTTAGCGGCATTTTCAATGGCTTTATCGAGTTGTTTATATCGGTAAAGTAGTAGTTGTTTTGAAATGGAAGATTCACTGGTTACCAAATAAAAAGGCATGCAATAAGCTTCGGTATCCCAATAGGTACTTCCACCGTATTTTTCGCCGGTGAATCCTTTGGGACCAATATTTAAGCGTGGATCATCGCCACAATAGGTTTGATTCAGTTGAAAGATGTTGTATCGAACAGCTTGTTGGGCTGCAACATCTCCGAGAACTTCTACATCGCTGTTTTCCCATTTTTCGTTCCAAGCTTTAGAACTCATTTCTAGGTGCGTTTCAAAGTTGGAAACGGTCATCTTTTGAAGGGATTTTTTAGCATGAATGAGCACACCTTCATCTGGATGATTGAAATTGCTGGATGTGATAACGTGTTTTACAAAAGAATACGGAATTCCCGATTTTGCGGTTAAAGTATAGGTGCTCGAAGCGAATTTGTTTCGAGTAGCATGTTCGGAAGGAAGGTTTAGTTCCGTTTGATTTTCAAATAATTGGAATTCGCAGGATGTTGCTAAAATCCAATTCAACTTGTTGGTTTTTACGAGCAAGTGAAGTTGGTTTTCCTTGGCTTCTTGACTGATGGAATCCCAGAATTTTTCTCCGTAATTGGAGTCTTTATTTGAAATATCCGCATCCAAATAGTTACACACTTCTAGGGTGCAATCGGTATCCGTTTTAACGGTGTATTTAAGTGCGCTGTATTCTTTGTTAATAAGGGAATAAAACCGAGTTGACTCTATCCAAATGCCAATTTGATTGGCTAAACGGATGTGCGCATTGCGATGCAAAACGCCATTATGCATATCCAATTCGCGATAAAAATCCAGAACTTCCGCCGTATTTAGGTCAATTTCTTCGCCATTTACTTTAATAATCAACCCGCTCCAATAAGTGGAATTAATTACTTTAGCGAAATATTCAGGATATCCATTTTTCCACCAACCTACTCGTGTTTTATCTGGATAATACACACCACCAACATAGGTTCCTTGCAACGATTTACCGGTAAACGTTTCCTCTAAATTGGCGCGCTGGCCCATCATTCCATTGCCTATACTAAAGATACTTTCGGCAATTTCATTCATTTCGGGATTGAATCCTTCTTCTATAACTTTCCAGGGATGTGCTTTAAAGTATTGAATCATATTGAATGGTGTTTTATTTTTTGGGGATGTTAAACTCGAGAAAATGAATTATGTGCGGTGTTAAATAAACTCGCTAGTTTTATTTGTTGGGGATGTTAAACTTGGGTGAAGTCAAATTTTCCCAGGTTGGGAATGCAATAATCGGCGAGGGGAAGATCGTGTTGATTTCCAATTCCCACAGCGAACATATTGGCTGCCTTTGCTGCTGTAATTCCGGAACTGCTATCTTCGAAAACGATGCAATTCTCTGGTTCGAATCCAAGCAATTCTGCTGCTTTAAGAAATGTTTCTGGATGGGGTTTGCCCTGTATTACGGTTGAGGCGTCTACTATGGCCTTAAATTCATTCAATAATCCTACTTTTTCAAGTACCAAACGCGCATTTTTACTTGCTGAACCTAAACCCAATGGAATGTTTAATAACTTGCATTGTTGAAAGAAGGTTGTTACACCTTCAAGTAAATAAGTTTGGTCCATTTCCGCTACTTTTTCCAAATACC
>JACCDQ010156107.1_pt1 | contig 16297 bp, 14 predicted proteins | sample 7446031 | NCBI WGS metagenome assembly JACCDQ01 (sample SAMN15323442, study PRJNA562643) | freshwater metagenome | isolation source: river surface water | place: USA:Blue River Watershed | collected 2017-08-17
ATAAGCTGAAAGTATAGCATGGTTTCTGAAGATAAAAAACACACGTGAAAGACAATTCCCATTTGATGGCCGAGTTTGAAGGGGTGGTTTCCGGCCATCGTGACGGACACGGTTTTGTGGTCAGGGACGATGGGCAGCCCGATCTTTATTTGCCTCCAAACGAAATGCGTGCGGTTTTGCACCGGGATCGCGTCAAGGCCCGCATCTTGCGTCAGGACCGCAAAGGTCGCCCCGAGGGGCGGGTCACTGAGATTCTTGAACGCTCCAGCAGCCCCATCATCGGGCGTTTGCTCCAAGAAAGCGGTGTCTGGCTGGTTGCGCCCGAGGACAAACGGTACGGGCAGGATGTGCTGGTCCCGAAGGGGGCCACGGGCGCGGCCAAGCCCGGTCAGGTGGTGGTGGTGGAGTTGACTGAGCCCCCTGCACTTTATGGGCAACCGGTGGGACGCGTAAAAGAGGTGCTCGGGGAGATTGACGACCCCGGCATGGAAATCGAAATTGCCGTACGCAAGTACGGCGTACCACACCAGTTTTCTGAAGCCGCGCTTGCTCAGGCCCGGGGCTTGCCTGACAAAGTGCGTGCCAGCGACAAAAAGCACCGGGTGGATTTGACCGATGTGCCGTTGGTAACGATCGATGGCGAGGACGCACGTGACTTTGACGATGCGGTCTACTGCGAACCTGCCAAAGTGGGGCGAGGCAAAGGGTGGCGTCTTTTGGTGGCCATCGCCGACGTAAGCCATTATGTTGAGACCGGTGCGCCCATCGATGTGGATGCCTACGACCGGGCCACAAGCGTTTATTTTCCGCGCCGCGTCATTCCGATGCTGCCAGAGAAGCTGTCCAACGGCTTGTGCTCGCTCAACCCCGAGGTAGAGCGCCTGTGCATGGTGTGCGACATGCTCATCAACGCCAAGGGCGAAATTCACGCGTATCAGTTTTACCCGGCCGTGATGTACAGCCACGGGCGGCTGACTTATACCGAAGTCGCGGCTGTGTTGCAAAACACCCGTGGTCCCGAAGCGCAGCTACGCAAGGCGTTGGTGCCCCATTTACTCAACCTGCACGACGTGTACCGTGCCTTGTTACAAGCCCGTGGGCAGCGAGGGGCGGTGGACTTCGAGACCACCGAAACCCAGATTGTTTGCGATGAGTCGGGACACATCGAAAAAATTGTGCCGCGTACCCGCAACGAGGCGCACAAACTGATAGAAGAGGCGATGTTGGCTGCCAATGTGTGTTCGGCAGAATTCATCGCACAGGGCAAGCACCCCGGATTGTTTCGGGTGCATGAGGGGCCCACACCGGAAAAATTGGAAACGCTGCGCCAGTATCTCAAGGCCCTGGCGGTACCACACAGTGTGAGCGATCAGCCGCGCCCCATGGAATTTCAGCAAATCGCCGCTGCCACAGAAAGCCGTCCCGATGCGCAGCAGATCCATCAAATGCTGTTGCGTTCCATGCAGCAGGCCATTTATTCGCCGCACAACAGTGGCCATTTCGGCCTGGCGTTTGAAGCCTATACCCACTTCACCAGTCCGATTCGGCGTTACCCGGATCTGCTGGTACACAGGGTGATCAAAAGCATTCTCGCCGAGCGCAAGTACCAGCTGCCCAGTTTGCCCACTCCAGGCGAGGCCCATGCCAAATTGGCCAAACGACTCGCCGACAAAGGGGGGCGTGGCGCCAAACCGGGCAGTGCCGGGGTGTCTAAAAAAGTCTCTAGCGAATTGCTGGCCTGGCAAGCTGCAGGTCTGCATTGCAGTGCGAACGAGCGACGGGCAGATGAGGCCAGCCGCGACGTCGAAGCCTGGCTCAAATGCAAGTACATGCGTGAACACCTGGGCGAAGAGTTCACCGGCTTGGTCACGGCTGTGACGTCGTTTGGCCTGTTTGTGACGCTGGAGAGCTTGTATGTCGAAGGTTTGGTGCACATCACCGAGCTGGGCGGTGAGTATTTTCGGCATGACGAGGCGAGGCAGGAGCTGCGTGGTGAACGCACTGGCATACGGTACGCGTTGGGAACCCGGGTGCGGGTGCAGGTCAGTCGCGTGGATTTGGACGGTCGCCGTATCGATTTTCGTTTGGTCGGGGATGACGACAATCTGGTCGCAAAAGCATTGAGAGAGAAGACCGGCGAGCCTGTGAACAGGTCGCAGGCGAGGGGCACCCCGGCAGGGCGTGAGCCGGCCGCGCGCATCGGGCGTACTGGTTCAGGGCGTGGGTCGCGGTCATCCGATTGGTCATCGGGTGGTGCTTCTCCAGGATCGGGGCGATCAGGGAAATCGGGGCCAAAGTCGGGAAGATCCACCGGGAAAAGTCGAAAAGGCAAGCGTTGACATGCGTGTTTTGTTGTTTGTGTTGGACACGGTATTTTTTGTGTTGGTCGGGGCAGCGTTGCTGCGTGGGTGGATGAATTCGGCGCGTTTGCGCATGACCCAGCAGCCGGGCATTTTTGTCATGGCCGTGACAGACTGGTTGGTGGTGCCGTTGCGAAAAAGCCTGCCGCGCCGCTGGATGCAGGCCAACACCGATTGGGCCAGCTTGCTGGCGGCCTTGATGCTTGCCCTTGTCTATTCCCTGGTTTGGCACTTGTTGATGGGGGGCGTCGTTCCTGGGTTCAACCACCTGGGGTCGGCCGTGACCCTGCCTTGGGTGGCGCTGGCCTTTTTGTTGCGCACGGTCCTCCAGGGCGTGATGATGTTGACGCTTCTGTATGCAGTGCTCTCGTGGGTGCAGCCGCACTCACCGGTGATGGCCACTCTTGAGCGCTTGCTTGAGCCTTTGTTGCGTCCCATCCGGCGATGGGTGCCGCGCATCGGTGGGCTGGACCTTTCGGTGTGGGTTCTGATGGTGTTGTTACAAATCGGTTTGATGTTGCTGGCCTGATACCGAAGCAGGGTGGCAAGTCCGGGGGGTCAGGCGGGTGGTATTTTCGTGGGCATCTGGCTGGCCACCAAGCCCATGTCGTTTGGCCAACGGTCGGCAATCAGGCCATGGGTGTAAACCGCCAAAGCCACCTGCTGGTGAGTTGACTGCCCGTCAACCGATTCGGAGTCGCCGGACAGTGCCAGTCGGCACAGAAAGCCGCCGACCATGCCCGCCAGCACATCCCCTGTTCCCGCAATGCCCAGCAGGCCATTACCGGTCGGGTTCACGATGGGCCTGCGCTGCGGGTGGGCCGTGACCGTGCCGGAACCTTTGAGCACCACGGTGCATTGGAAGCGGTCGGCCAAGGCTTGGGCGGCCGCCAAGCGATCGTTGTTTACTTCCTCGATGGGCTGGTCAAGCAGGCGGGCGGCTTCCAGAGGGTGAGGGGTCAAGACCGTGACCAACGCTCGCTCGCGTCTTTTCAGAAGGTCGGGTTGGTGGCGTTGCGGGTCAGCCGCGATGGCGTTCAGCGCGTCTGCGTCCAGCACCAATGCTGCGGTGTTCTTCAACAACGATGGCAAAACGGTGTGCACGGATTGCCCCCCTCCACAGCCGCATACAACAACGGTCGGGGACCTTTTGAAGGGGTTGTTCAACTCGTTTGGATTTTGAAAAATCAAATCGGGGTAAACGGGGTCGGTGCGAAAGGGGTGCTTCGAGGTGGCATTGAGCAAGCCCACGAACACCCGCCCAGCGCCGGTGTGCAAAGCAGACCGTGCGGCCAGCAGCGCGGCGCCTGTCATCGCAGGGTTGGCTGGGCCATTGGGGGCAAGGGCCGCGTCTTCGCCTCCAAGCACCCATAAATCACCGTGACGCCCTTTGTGGGTGTTGTGGACTCGGCGGCGTTGCCCCGTCCCCTCAGCGCTAGAACCCTGCACCTCAAAAAACAGATCGGCTGCGGGAGCGGCTTCGTCGATGACAGGCGCGTCACCGTGGCGCTGCAAATCGTCGAACCAAACATCTCCGGCCAAATTTCGTCCTTGGCCGGTGAACAGGCCTGGTTTCAAGGTCAACAAAGCCAGCGTGTGCCGTGGCCCACCGGGCAGAGTTTGACAGGGGCTGTGGCCGCTGTCGGCATCCAGTTCGCTGGGAATGTCCACCGCCAACACGGGCTGCGGCGCGGTGTGCAGACGTTGTAGCCACGCTGTGTAGGGTGAGGACACGCCGCTTTGCTGGCGCCTGCCCAGGCCAAACACCGCATCAATCGCCAAATCAAAATGTTCGGGCGGGTGAGGGTTCATCAGCAAACCTTCAGCCTGGCAGGCCGCCATGGCGTGGCGTGCATCATCCGGCAAACGATCTGGGTCGCCGCACCAACTGATCCACACCGAGCCACCCCAGGGGTGCAGGCGTTTGTGCAGGGCCAAGGCCGCAACCAAACCGTCGCCGCCATTGTTGCCCGGACCACAGGCCACCCATATGAGTTGGGCGTGAGGGTAGAGCGCCGCAGCCCATTGGCAGACAGCGGTTCCGGCCCGTTGCATCAGCGCATGTTTCGGTAGCGAGCGGGCGGTCGATGCCTCACGCACGCGGGTGTTTTTCGCGTCAAAAAGGGCAGCGTAGGCGCTGTGAGGATGTGGGGTCAGTACGCGATGCAGCATAGGGCGGGCTCTTGAGGCGGTGTGGGCTCGGTTGAGTTTGGCAGGCGGGCTGCTATGTTGCTATAATCGACAGGCTTTGCTGAGCTGGCCTGCATTTTGTTGGCTGTGTTGCAAGGCAAATCGCAAACCGGCCCACACAGGTGTTGTCTGATTGTTTCAGCAATCGGGGTCGGATTTAAGTCCCAACCTACGGAAAATAAACATGTCTATTTCCATGCGCGAAATGCTGGAAGCAGGTGTCCACTTCGGTCACCAAACCCGCTTCTGGAACCCCAAGATGGCCCCCTTCATCTTCGGTCATCGCAACAAAATCCACATCGTCAACCTCGAAAAAACGTTGCCGATGTTTGAAGATGCTGCCAAGTTCGTCAAGCAGCTGTCTGCCAATCGTGGCACCGTGTTGATGGTGGGTACCAAGCGCCAGTCACGTGACATCGTGGCCCAGGAAGCCCAACGCGCGGGCGTTCCTTTCGTTGAGCAGCGTTGGTTGGGTGGTATGTTGACCAACTTCAAAACGGTCAAAACTTCCATCAAACGCCTCAAAGACATGCAAGCCCAAAAAGAAGCGGGCTTGGACAGCATGTCCAAAAAAGAGCAGCTGATGTTTGCCCGCCAGTTGGAAAAGCTGGAAAAAGACATTGGCGGCATTCAAGACATGCCTGCTTTGCCCGACGCGATTTTCGTGATTGACGTGGGCTACCACAAGATTGCCGTGGCTGAAGCCCAGAAGCTGGGTATTCCGCTGATCGGCGTGGTCGATACGAACCACTCCCCCGAAGGTATTGATTACGTGATTCCCGGTAACGACGACTCTGCCAAGGCAGTGGCTTTGTACGCCCGTGGTATTGCTGACGCGATCCTGGAAGGTCGTGCCAACGCAGTGAACGATGTGGTCAAAGCTGTCCAATCTGGCGGTGATGAATTCGTCGAAGTGCAAGAGGCAGCCTGAGCGCGCCCTTCCGCATTGAAAAGGGGGCTGGAAGGCCCCTTTTTTGTAACTTGATTTCCTTTATTTCATGATTTGCGAGCCGTGTGGCTCGAATGGAGTATTCAAATGGCTGCTATTACCGCAAGCATGGTCGCAGAGTTGCGCGCCAAGACCGACGCCCCGATGATGGAGTGCAAAAAAGCACTGACCGAGGCCGATGGCAACATGGAAAAGGCTGAAGAGATCCTGCGTGTCAAGCTGGGCAACAAGGCTGGCAAAGCTGCCAGCCGCGTGACCGCCGAAGGCGTGGTGGCTTCCTTCATTGAAGGCAGCAATGGTGCTCTGGTCGAAGTGAACTGCGAAACCGATTTCGTTTCCAAAAACGATCTGTTCCTGGCTTTCTGCAATGCCGTGGCCGAACTGGTGGTCAAGAGCAACCCGGCTGACGTGGCGGCTGTCGCCGAATTGCCGCTGTCCATGGAAGGCTTTGGTCCCACCGTGGAAGAAGTGCGCAAAGGCCTGGTCGGCAAGATTGGTGAAAACATGACCATCCGCCGCTTCAAGCGCTACAGCGGTGGCGGCCAGCTGGCTGCCTACCTGCACGGTGTGCGCATTGGTGTGATGGTCGAGTTCGAGGGTGACGCCGTTGCCGCTAAAGACGCAGCCATGCACATCGCTGCAATGAAGCCGGTGTCGTTGTCGTCAGCCGAAGTGCCTGCCGAGTTGGTTGCCAAGGAGCGTGCAGTGGCTGAAGCCAAGGCCGCAGAATCCGGCAAGCCGGCCGAAATTGCTGCCAAGATGATCGAAGGTGCCGTGCAGAAGTACCTCAAGGAAGTCTCACTGCTGGACCAGGTGTTTGTGAAAGCCGCCGATGGCAAGCAAACCGTGGGTGCTTACCTCAAGTCCGCCAATACCAATGTCAAGGGCTTCACCATGTTTGTGGTGGGCGAAGGCATTGAAAAGAAAGTGGAAGACTTTGCTGCCGAAGTGGCCGCTGCACAGGCCGCCGCCCAAGCGGCTTGACCCGCTGCGCTGATGCGCAGCGTGCGGCTTGGTGCCGTACAAAAAATTACACGGCCGACCCCGCAATGGGTCGGCCGTTTTTACACTTAACCCGTAAAATTCCGCAAGTTCAACCACCGGTCCGTTTATGCCAGCACACCAGCGCATTCTTCTCAAACTCTCGGGTGAGGCCCTCATGGGGGACGATGCCTTTGGCATCAACCGCAGCACCATCGTTCGCATTGTGGAGGAGGTGGCGGAAGTGACCCGTTTGGGCGTCGAAGTGGCTGTGGTCATTGGTGGGGGCAACATTTTTCGAGGTGTTGCCGGCGGCTCGGTGGGAATGGACCGCGCCACTGCCGATTACATGGGCATGTTGGCCACGGTCATGAATTCGCTGGCTTTGGGCGACGCGATGGAAAAAGCAGGGGTCAAGGCGCGCGTGATGAGCGCGATTGCGATTGACCAGGTGGTCGAGCCCTATGTTCGCCCCAAGGCACTCCAGTACCTGGAGGAAGGCAAGGTGGTGGTGTTTGCTGCTGGCACGGGCAACCCGTTTTTTACCACCGATACCGCTGCAGCGTTGCGCGGCGCGGAGATCGGCGCCGAAATTGTGTTGAAAGCCACCAAAGTCGATGGTGTTTACACCGCTGACCCCAAAAAAGACCCAAGCGCCACGCGTTACACGACCATCAGTTTTGATGAGGCCATGGCCCGCCAGCTGCAGGTCATGGACGCCACCGCATTTGCGTTGTGCCGTGATCAAAACCTGCCGGTGCGCGTGTTCAGTATTTTCAAGCCGGGTGCCTTGCGCCGCGTGGTGTTGGGGGAAGACGAAGGCACGTTGGTGCATGTTTGACCACAGCAGGGCTGAATTTGAGATTTCTTGAGGACGACCATGGATTTGTCTGACATTAAAAAAACCGCTGATCACAAAATGCAACAGTCGCTTGAGGCATTCAAGACGGCATTGACACGGGTGCGCACGGGGCGGGCCAATCCCGCACTGCTTGATACGGTCCACGTGGACTACTACGGCTCCATGTTGCCGATTTCACAAGTGGCCAATTTGTCCCTGCTGGATGCTCGCACCATCGGTGTTGCTCCATGGGAAAAAGGCATGGGTGCGAAAATCGAGAAAGCCATTCGCGAGTCTGATCTGGGCCTCAACCCCGCCAGCCAAGGCGATCTGATCCGGGTGCCGATTCCGGCAATGACCGAAGAACGACGCAAGGAGTTGACCAAGGTGGTCCGTGGGGAGGGTGAAAACGCCAAGATCGCCATTCGCAATTTGCGCCGCGATGCAAACGATCATTTGAAGAAACTGGTCAAAGACAAATTGGCCTCGGAAGACGACGAGCGTCGTTCCCAAGAGGAGGTTCAGAAGCTGACGGATCGCATGATTGCCGAGGTGGACAAGCTGGTGGCTGCCAAAGAGCAGGACATCATGGCCATTTGAGCCCGCACGCCTATACCGGCCGCTTCAAGCATGGCATTGTTTTTCAAGCAAAAGAAGGCGTCCGCGCCGCAGCAGGTGCCTGTGCACGTGGCCATCATCATGGATGGCAACGGCCGGTGGGCTCAAAAGCGGTTGTTGCCTCGTTTGGTCGGTCACAAGCAGGGGGTTGAGACCCTGCGCCAAGTGGTGCAGTGGTCGCTCGATAAAAAAATTGCGGTCCTGAGCGTTTTTGCTTTCTCCTCGGAAAACTGGAGCCGCCCACCCGATGAGGTGTCTGGCTTGATGGACCTGATGGGCAAGGCCTTGATGAAAGAGGTGCCCGAACTCCATCGCCAAGGTGTACGCATCTGTTTCCCGGGCGACCGTTCGGTGTTGAGCCCGCGCGTGTCGGCAGCCATGGAGGAAGCCCAGGCGGTGGTGCCGCCGGACCATCGCCTGACCTTCAATGTCTGCTTCAACTACGGTGGGCGTTGGGACATTGCCCAAGCCGCCAAACGCGTGGCCGATTTGGGGCAAGAGATCAACGAAACCACGTTGACTTCGCAGTTGGCGTTGGCGCACGTACCCGACCCGGACCTGTTGATTCGAACGGGGGGCGAGCAACGTGTCAGCAATTTCATGTTGTGGCAACTGGCTTACGCGGAATTGTTCTTTTCGGCACAACTCTGGCCCGAATTTGACCGGCCTGAATTCGAACGTGCTTTGACGCAATTTGCTTCACGCGAACGGCGTTTTGGCAAAACTTCAGAACAGCTCCAGACGTTGACCGTCGAGCCCTCCTAGGATTCCATGCTCAAACAACGCGTGATCACGGCCTTGGTTTTGTTGGCCATTTTGTTGCCTGCACTTTTTTACCCCCAACCGGAACCTTTTTGTGCGATCACCCTGTTGTTGATCGCTGCCGCAGGCTGGGAATGGGCGCGGCTGAACGGCTGCTCGTCCGCGAGTGGGGTGGGGGTTGGTCTGGGCCTGGGAGGCGTGCTTGCCTCGCTTTGGTACAGCGTGGGTTTTGAGCAAGCATGGCCACTCTTGTGGCAGGTCTCGTATGCGCTGTGGCTGTGCGTGGCGTTTTTTCTGCTGAAGCGCGGGGTGATTGGCTGGTCACCGGTGCCTCGAATCGTCCGTTTGGTGTTGGGCCTGGTGGTCATCGGTTTGGCTTGGTGGGCGGTTGCGTCGGCCTTGCATGTGGGCGTCGGTATGTTGTTGTCCATCCTCACTTTGGTCTGGATGGCTGACATTGCGGCCTACTTTGGAGGCAAGGCATTTGGCAAGCGAAAACTGGCGTTGACCATCAGCCCTGGCAAAAGCTGGGAAGGTGCGTACAGCGGTTTTGCCGGCGTGTTGCTTCTGGCTTTGGTTTGGTTGTGGTGGGGTGGGGCTGCCTCCGACAACATTTACGCCCGGTTGTGGCAACATGGGCCGGTACTCGGTTTGTTGGGATTGGTGGGGCTTTCGGTCATGAGCGTGGTCGGTGATTTGCTGGAGTCGTTGGTCAAGCGCAGCGCAGGCGTCAAAGATTCCAGCCAATTGCTGCCAGGGCATGGGGGTGTACTGGATCGGGTGGATGCCCTGTTGCCCGTCTTGCCCATGGCCATGATGTGGGTGACCTTGTGACCGCAACCATGACCACTGCTCGCAAAGTACAAGCCTTGACCGTGCTGGGCTCCACAGGCTCAATAGGGACCAACACGCTCGATGTGGTGGCTCGCCATCCGGAGCGCTATCGGATTTTTGCGCTCACCGGCGCATCACAGGTGCGGTTGTTGTTTGAGCAGTGTGTGCGTTTTCGGCCGGTGTTTGCGGTACTGCCCAGCACCGAAGCGGGTGTCCAATTGCAGTCACTGCTGACAGCCCATGGTTTGTCCACCCGGGTTCTGACCGGCGTAGCGGCCTTGTGCGACGTGGCTTCGCATCCGGATGTGGACATGGTGATGGGCGCCATCGTTGGCGCAGCAGGGCTGGCCCCTTGTCTGGCTGCAGTGCGTGCCGGCAAAAAACTGTTGCTGGCCAACAAGGAGGCCCTGGTGGTGGGCGGTGAGTTGTTTATGGCGGCTGTGCACGACGGTGGCGCCACCCTGTTGCCCATCGACAGCGAGCATTCCGCTGTATTCCAATCGCTGCCAGACAATCCAGCCACTTGGGGCGAACGCGTCGAGAAAATTGTTCTCACCGCATCGGGAGGCCCGTTCCGGCAGCGCGCTGTGGACAGTTTGTCCACCGTTACACCCGAAGAGGCGTGTGCCCATCCGAACTGGGTGATGGGGCGCAAAATTTCCGTCGATTCCGCCACGATGATGAACAAGGCACTGGAGGTGATAGAAGCCCGCTATTTGTTCAACGTGTCACCACAGCAAATCGAAGTGGTGATACACCCTCAAAGTGTGGTTCATTCCATGGTTCAATACCGCGATCGCTCCGTGGTGGCCCAGTTGGGAACGCCGGACATGCGCGTTCCCATCGCTTATGGTCTGAGTTGGCCCGACCGGATTGAGTCTGGTGCGCAAGCCCTGGATTTTGGCAAGTTGTCGGCACTTACTTTTGAAGCACCCGATCGAGCGCGCTTCCCAGGCTTGTTTTTGGCTTGGGATGCACTGCTGGCCCCACAGGGCACCACTGCCGTGTTGAATGCAGCAAATGAGGTGGCCGTGGAGGCATTCTTGGCGGGCCGTTTGAGGTTTGACCAGATTCACCACGTCAACCAGAACACATTGGAACAATGTTCCCCCAATAAACCATCGTCTCTGGACGATTTGCTCGAAATCGATCGTTGCAGCCGTTCGGTGGCTGCACAAGCCGTGACACGGCTTGCGGTCCAGGTCTGACATGACGACTGTCCTGGCCTTTGTCTTTGCTTTGGGGCTGTTGATTGCCGTACACGAGTATGGGCATTACCGTGTGGCGGTTGCCTGTGGGGTCAAGGTGCTGCGGTTTTCCATCGGTTTTGGCAAACCGTTGCTGGCTTGGCGGGGGCGCTCCGGCACCGAATTTGTGGTGGCAGCATTCCCCCTGGGCGGCTACGTGCGCATGTTGGATGAGCGTGAGGGCTCTGTGTCGCCCGAGGAACGGCATTTGGCCTTCAACCAGCAGCCTCTCAAAGCCCGTGCTGCCATTGTGGCGGCGGGGCCTCTGGCCAACTTGTTGCTGGCGGTCTTTCTTTATGCGGCGGTGTCCTGGATGGGCGAGTCCATGCCGCAGCCTGTGGTGGCTACACCAACGGCAGGCAGTTTGGCCGAAACGGCCGGCTTGCGCGGCGGTGAGTGGGTATTACAAGTCGCTCCGGTGGAAGATGATTCACAGGCCGTACCGGAGAAGCTGCGTTCCTTTGATGAATTGCGTTGGCAGTTGACCCAGGCAGCGCTGAATCGTCAAGATCTGCGGTTGTGGGTCACCGACGACCCACAGGGATCTGCGCGAGAGCTCTTGTTGCCACTGAGTCAGATGTCCGCAGAAGACACCGACCAGCGGATGTTTGAGTGGGTCGGAATTGTGGCGCCTTGGTCCGCTCCCGTGCTGGGAGAGCTGATGGCCGGGGGGGCTGCTCTGAAGGCCGGTTTGCAACCCGGGGACATGGTGTCCAAGGTGGATGGGCAGGCGATCGTCGATGCACAGCAACTGCGTACGTTGATACGTTTGGCTGTTGATCGAAGTGGCCAGGGCGTGCCGCAACGCTGGGAAGTGGCCCGCGCTGGGCGCGTGTTGACGCTGGATGTCACGCCTGCCGCTGAAACACACGGTGATGCCATGGTGGGGCGTATCGGTGCCTATATCGGTGCGCCTCCCGCCATGGTCAAGCTCAGTGAGGGTTTTTGGGGCGGTTGGTGGCGAGGTGTCGAGCGCACCTGGGACGTATCGGTGTTGTCGTTGAAGATGATGTGGAGAATGCTGATCGGTGAAGCGTCGGTGAAGCATCTCAGCGGTCCGCTGACCATTGCCGACTACGCAGGCAAGTCGGCTGCCATGGGGGTGAACAGTTACCTCTTGTTTGTGGCGTTGATCAGCGTCAGCCTGGGGGTCTTGAATCTGCTGCCTTTGCCCGTTTTGGACGGTGGGCACCTGATGTATTATCTTTGGGAGGCTGCCACTGGGCGGCCTGTGTCTGATGTCTGGATGGAACGTTTGCAGCGTGGCGGTGTCGCCGTGTTGGCTGCGTTGATGTCCGTTGCTGTCTTCAACGACCTGGCGAGATTGCTGGGCTGATTCTTTCATCCATGAAACTCACTTTTAACCCCTCGCGCCCCGTGTCCTGGGGGGTGTTGGCTTCGGCGCTGGCAACGGCCTTGCCTGCATGGGCAGTGGATCCATTTTCCGTTCGTGACATCCGAGTGGAGGGGTTGCAACGGGTCGAACCCGGCACCGTGTTTGCATCCTTGCCTTTTCGGGTGGGGGACAACTACAGCGACGACAAAGGTGCGGCCGCCATTCGTGCCTTGTTTGCCTTGGGTTTGTTTTCGGATGTGCGTTTGCAGGTCAAGGGCGACGAATTGGTGGTGATTGTGGAGGAGCGGCCGTCGGTGGCCGAACTCAGTTTTTCGGGCGTCAAGGAGTTTGACAACGAAGTGCTGAAAAAGTCGCTGCGAGACGTGGGTTTGGCAGAAGGAAGGCCCTTTGACAAAGCCTTGGCCGATCGAGCCGAACAGGAGCTCAAGCGCCAGTACCTCAATCGCAGCTTGTACGCAGCACAGGTGACCACCACCGTCACTCCGCTGGAGCGCAACCGCGTCAATGTCAATTTCAATGTCGCCGAAGGCGATGTGGCCAAAATCAAGGAAATCCGCATTGTGGGCAACCAGGCGATCAGCGAAGGTACGCTGCGCGATCTGTTTGATCTCGACACCGGCAACTGGTTGAGCTGGTACACCAAGTCCGACCGCTATTCGCGGACCAAACTCAATGCCGACCTGGAGACATTGCGGTCGTATTATTTGGCGCGCGGTTACCTGGAGTTTCGGATCGAGTCGACACAGGTGGCCATTTCGCCAGACAAGGAGTCCATGTCCTTGACCATCAACGTCAGCGAGGGTCAACGCTATGTGGTCTCGTCTGTGAAGCTCGAAGGTGATTACCTGGGCAAAGAAGACGAGTTCAAATCTCTGGTCACTATCAAGGCAGGGCAAGCCTACAACGCCGAGCAGGTGGCTGAAACCACCAAGGCGTTCAATGACCATTTTGGTGGGTTTGGTTACGCTTTCGCCCGGGTGGAAGCGGTGCCCTTGATCGATCGGGATGGACGAAAAGTTGACTTCGTGCTGCGTTCCAGCCCATCCCGGCGCGCCTATGTGCGACGCATCAATATCGAGGGCAACAACCGAACCCGCGACGAGGTGATTCGACGCGAATTCCGTCAACTGGAGTCGGCTTGGTACGACACCGAAAAAATACGCCTGTCACGCGACCGTGTGGACCGTTTGGGCTATTTCACCCAGGTAGGCATCGACACCCAAGAGGTGCCAGGTGCGCCTGACCAGGTGGATTTGGTGGTGAACGTGTTGGAGAAACCCACCGGCAACCTGACGTTGGGCGCGGGCTACTCCCAGTCTGAGAAGTTGTCGTTCATCGCTGGCATCCAGCAGGAAAACGTGTTTGGGTCGGGTCAATACCTGGGTTTCAACTTGAACACCAGTGACTACAACCGGCAGCTGGTGCTCACCACCACCAACCCCTATTTCACGGCCGATGGCATCTCGCGCACGTTGGATCTGTACTACAAAACGACACGCCCCCTGACCGAACAGGGCGGTGACTACAGGTTGGTGACCCCGGGGGTGAGTGTGCGTTTTGGTGTGCCTTTCACCGAGTCCGACACGGTTTACCTGGGTGGCGGTTTGGAAGAAACCAAAATCGAGGCGGGTACCGGATTGCCCCAGGCCTATGCGGACTACGCCCAGACATTTGGCTCTGCCAGCACTTCGGTGCCTTTGACATTGGGTTGGTCGCGTGACACGCGCGACAGCGCTTTGGTGCCGACCACGGGCCGGTGGCAGCGTTTGAACGGCGAATGGGGTGTGGGCGGAGACACCCGCTACATCAAAGCCAACTACCAGTTTCAGCAGTATGTGCCTTTGAACAAAAAATTCACATTGGCATTCAATGCCGAGCTGGGTTGGGGCACAGGGTTGGGCGGGCGCGACTACCCGTTGTTCAAGAACTTTTTTGGTGGTGGCCTGGGTTCGGTGCGCGGTTTTGAACAGGGCACCTTGGGTGGTTCCACCTTTTTGCTGGATGCGAACGGTGACCCAACCAGTCAGGTATCTTATGTCGGCGGGCCCAAGAAAATTGTGCTCAACACCGAGGTGATTGCTCCCTTTCCTGGTGCGGGCAACGACCGCTCCTTGCGCCTGTTCGGTTTTTTTGACGTGGGCAACGTCTACGCGGCGGCAGACAAGGTGGATTTGACCGATCTTCGGGCCTCCACCGGGTTGGGCATCAGCTGGATTTCCCCTATCGGGCCGCTTAGAATCGCCTTTGCGCGTGCGGTGCGCAAACTGCCCGACGACAAGACCCAGACCCTTCAGTTCCAAATTGGTACATCCTTTTGATGAAATCGATATATAGCATGCCTATTCGTAACGCACTCGTTGCAGCCTTGTTGGGTGTCAGCGCTTGGGCCTCGGCGGCGCAGGATTTCCGCATCGGTTTTGTCAACACCGACCGCATTTTCCGAGAGGCCAATGCCGCCAAGTCGGCGCAGACCAAACTGGAACAGGAATTCGCGCGCCGCGAACGCGAGGTGGAGGCTTTGGGCAGCCAGCTCAAATCCGCCTCTGAAAAATTTGAAAAGGAATCTCCCACCCTGTCCGACACCCAACGGGTGACCCGCCAGCGTCAGCTGGTGGACCAGGACCGCGAATTCCAACGCAAGCGCCGCGAGTTTCAGGAAGACCTGAATCTGCGCAAGAACGAGGAATTGCAGCAGGTGCTGGAGCGTGCGAACCGTGTGATTCGCCAAGTGGCCGAAGCCGAAAAGTTCGACCTGATTCTTCAGGAAGCCGTTTACATCAATCCCAAGCACGACATCACGGAAAAAGTGATCAACACCCTGAACAACGCCAAGTAAGCCGGACATGGTGGGGGTGGTTTTGGCCGATATTGTGGCTGCCTTGGGTGGGCAGTTGCACGGCGACCCGGCTACGCCAGTGGTACGTCTGGCTTCTTTGGAAGGTGCAGAGGCGGGGAGTCTGTCTTTTGTCGCACAGGCCCGTTACGCCAGCCTGATCGGGCAGACCCGGGCCAGCGCTTTGATTGTGCCGCCAGCTTTGCTGAAAACAGCGGTTGAGCGGGGGCCTTGCATTGAAACCCCTGACCCTTATCTGTATTTCGCCCACCTGACACAGTGGTGGCGGGCTCGTCAACGCGGCGCTCAAGGGGCATCTGTTCATCCATCCGCAGTGGTCGATGCCAGCGCGCGGTTGGGGAGCAATGTCAGCATTGGCCCTTTTGTGGTGGTAGAGGCTGGTGTGCAGGTGGGGGATGGGGCTGTGTTGGGGGCACACACGGTGCTGGAAGCCAACAGCCATGTGGGTGCGCGTACCCGTTTGGCTGCGCATGTGACCCTGGGCCACGATTGCGCGATCGGTGAGGACGGCGTGGTGCACAGCGGTGTGGTGGTTGGTGCTGATGGGTTTGGTTTTGCACCCCACCAGGGCGAATGGATCAAGATCGAACAATTGGGCGCTGTTCGGATTGGGAACAGGGTGGAAATTGGTGCCAATTGCTGCATAGACCGCGGTGCCCTGGAAGACACTGTGCTGGAAGATGGGGTCAAGCTCGACAACCTGATTCAAATCGGTCACAACGTGCACGTGGGGGCGCATACCGCCATGGCCGGCTGCGTGGGGGTGGCTGGCAGCGCCAAAATCGGTGCCCATTGCACCATAGGTGGCGGGGCGGTGGTGCTGGGGCACCTGCGTCTGGCCGATCACGTGCACATTTCGGCTGCTTCGGTGGTAATGCGCTCAATATTGCAACCAGGGCAATACAGTGGCGTGTTTCCTATCGACGACAATAAAAGCTGGGAAAAAAACGCAGCCACGCTCAGGCAGTTGCATCGCCTGCGTGACCGTATCAAAGCATTGGAACAACAACCATGATGGACATTCATCAAATCCTCAAGCAACTGCCGCACCGTTACCCGTTTCTTTTGGTAGACCGGGTACTGGAAGTCGACAAAGGCAAATCCATCAAGGCGCTCAAGAACGTCAGCATGAACGAGCCTCAGTTCACCGGGCATTTCCCGCATCGCCCCGTGTTTCCGGGGGTGTTGATGCTGGAAGCTATGGCTCAAACGGCTGCGCTGCTGGCTTTTGACACCCTGGGCGTCACCCCAGACGACAAGACCGTGTATTACTTTGCCGGTATCGACGGTGCGCGGTTCAAACG
>JACCDQ010929586.1_pt1 | contig 16296 bp, 14 predicted proteins | sample 7446031 | NCBI WGS metagenome assembly JACCDQ01 (sample SAMN15323442, study PRJNA562643) | freshwater metagenome | isolation source: river surface water | place: USA:Blue River Watershed | collected 2017-08-17
CATAAATCACAGCGGTTTGCAGCACCGTTGCCGCCATCAGCACAGCCGTGGCCGTGTAAATGTCGTAGTACTTGTAGGCCCCAACGAACAGGGCAATGGGAAAGAAGTCAATCAGTAAACGCATAGCCAACCATTATCCGGCATCGGGCTCAAAGCTCAACGACGCAGAATTCATGCAATAGCGCAGGCCGGTGGGAGCAGGGCCATCTTCAAACACATGCCCCAAATGGGCGCCGCATTGGCTGCACACGGTTTCGACCCGGGTCATGCCGTGGCTGCGGTCTGTTACCTCGGTTATGGCATCCGGAAGTGCCTGGCTGAAGCTGGGCCAGCCACAGCCGGCGTCGAATTTGGTGTCGGCCGTGAACAAAGGTTGATCGCAGCAAATGCAGCTGTACCGGCCCTGTTCCCAAACTTGTTCAAATTTGCCGGTGAACGGGCGTTCGGTAAGGGCGTGTCGAGTGACTTGATAAGCCAAGGGTTCGGCGTTTTTGGCAGCCAACAGGGCCCGCCATTCGGCATCGGTTTTCTGGATGAGATAGGGCATGGTGTTTTAAGAGGAGCAACTGATTTCGATCTGAGCCGCCCAGACGGGCGGTAGTTCCGCCAGATCGTCGTTGCCGGGCAGGGCGGAGTAGGGGTTTTCCAGTGCGTTTTGCAGGCGTTCCAGGTAGGCAAAGTCACCTTGGCGGGCGTGTTCAATAGCGATTTCGCCCAGGTGGTTGCGCAGCACCACATGGGGGTTGTGGTTCAGCATTTGTTGGACGGTGCTTTCGGGGGCTTGGTGTTGCAGCCGTGCTTGCCACTGGTTCAACCAGGGCTGCAGGGCGGCGGGTTCGCTGAACAGGGCCTGAAATTGTTCCCAAGCCTGTTGGTTTGCCGGTGACTGTGCGCCATTGCTGCGTGAAAGTTGCTGCCGCCACAGGGTCAGTCTCCTGAAGAACAAGGTGAAGTCCACGCCTTGCTGCGCCAGCAGTTGCATCACTTGTTCGGTCAAGTCGGCGTCGCCGGGTTGGGTGTCCAAAAATCCCAACTTGGCACCCATACGGTCTTGCAGGGCTTGCGGAAACAGGGTTTTGTAGGGTTCCAAAGCTTGTAGCGCCAGGTCGGTGTCTGGCAGCAGCGGCAACAGGGCCTGGCCCAGGCAAAACATATTCCAATAGGCCACGTTGGGTTGGCGTGCGTATGCGTATCGGCCACCCCGGTCGGTGTGGTTGCAGATGTGCTGGGGGTCGAACGCGTCCATGAACTGAAACGGGCCGTAGTCCAGCGTCAGGCCCAAGATGCTCATGTTGTCGGTGTTCATCACGCCGTGGCAAAAGCCCACCGCTTGCCACTGCGCCAACAGGTGGGCGGTGCGCTGCGTGACTTGCTCAAGCAGCGTCGCGTAGGGGTGTGGGCTTTCGCGGCATTCTGGGTAAAAATCATCTATCACCCGGTCGGCCAGTTGTTGCAGTTGTGCGTGCTGGCCGCTGTAAGAAAAATGTTCAAAATGCCCAAACCTAAGGAAGCTGGGAGCCGTTCGGGTCACCACGGCAGCTGTTTCAATGGTTTCGCGGCGCACTGGCGCGTCAGATCCAATCACGCACAGCGCCCTTGTGGTGGGTATGCCCAAGGCGTGCATGGCTTCGCTGGCTAAAAACTCGCGTATCGAACTGCGTAGCACAGCCCGCCCGTCGCCCATGCGGCTGTAGGGCGTCATGCCCGCGCCTTTGAGCTGAATCTCCAGTGTTTGGCCGGAGATTGCGCGGTGTTCGCCCAGATGTATGGCGCGCCCGTCGCCAAGTTGGCCCGCCCATTGCCCAAATTGGTGGCCGCTGTAAACGCTGGCCAAGGTTTGGCCATGCTGCGGGGCTTTGTTGCCTGCAAAGGTGTCCAGGGCTTCTTGGGTTTCGAGCCAAGAGTCTTCAATGCCCAAGTCAGCTGCCATTGCCCGGCTTCGTCCCACCCAATAGGGTGCGGGTAGGGGCGTGGTTGCCTGAAGTGTGTAGAAGGCCGGCCCCAGGCGGGCCAACGCAGGTTGCAGTTCTTCGGTGAAAGCCATGAACAATTGTCACAGACAGGACGATGGCACAGGGTTCGTCGGGCTATCCCCATGGCGTAAGCCGTTGGCTTGCGGCATGATTTGGCGCAACCAAACAACCCTTGGAGGCACCCATGCTGGGCTTGATGCAAAACCAACCGCTGCTGATTTCATCTTTGATTGAGCACGCCGCGCGGCACCACGGCGCGGTGGAAATCGTCTCGCGGCGGGTCGAGGGCGACATCCATCGAACCACCTATGCGCAGGCCGCTCAACGAGCGAGGCAATTGGCCCATGCGCTGGACGGCTGGGGCCTGGGGCAGGGCACTCGCGTGGCTTCACTGGCTTGGAATGGCTACCGCCACTTTGAGATGTACTTTGGTGTCAGTGGGTCGGGGCGCGTGCTGCACACCGTTAACCCGCGTTTGATCCCAGAGCAGGTGGCCTGGATTGTGAACCACGCCGAAGATGAGGCGATGTTTTTCGACATCACGTTTTGGCCGATTGTCAAAGGCATACAGGCGCATTGCCCCAAAGTGAAGGCCTGGGTGGCTTTGTGTGACGAATCCACGTTGCAAACATTGCCCGGGATCGAAGCCGTGCCAAATTTATTGAACTACGAGGGCCTGCTTGCCGGCAAGCCCACCAGCTACGCCTGGCCCGAACTGGACGAAAACACCGCCAGCAGCATGTGCTACACCAGTGGCACCACGGGCAATCCCAAGGCGGCGTTGTATACGCACAAATCCACCATATTGCACGCTTACGCCTCGGCCTTGCCAGACGTGATGTGCCTGAGCGCCCAAGACAGCGTATTGCCGGTGGTGCCAATGTTCCATGTCAATGCCTGGGGTATTCCGTACGCCGCCTGCGCTGTGGGCTGCAAGCTGGTGTTCCCTGGGGCGGCTTTGGATGGCAAATCGGTGTACGAATTGTTAAACAGCGAGCGGGTGACCTTTGCAGCAGGCGTGCCTACCGTGTGGCAGATGCTGTTGACTCACATGGCGCAAAACGGCTTGCGTTTTCCTGCATTGAATCGCACGGTGATAGGCGGTTCGGCTTGCCCGCCCGCCATGATTGATGCGTTCCGCAAAGAGCACCATGCGGAGGTGCTGCACGCATGGGGCATGACCGAAATGAGCCCCTTGGGCACCCTTTGCAGCCTGAAAAACAAGCACTTGGCCTTGCCCGAGAGCGAGCAAATGGCGTTGCGGCTCAAGCAGGGTCGGGCCATTTTCGGGGTGGACATGAAGATCGTCGACCCCCAAGGCAAGGAGTTGCCCTGGGATGGCAAAGCCGCTGGCGATTTGTGGGTGCGTGGCCCCTGGGTGGTGCGTGACTATTACAACAGCGGCAAACCCGCACCACTGGTGGATGGGTGGTTCCCCACCGGCGATGTGGCCACCATCGATGCCGATGGCTTCATGCAGATCACCGATCGCAGCAAGGATGTGATCAAGTCGGGGGGTGAATGGATCAGTTCAATTGATGTGGAAAACATTGCCATGGCCCACCCGGCCGTCTTGATGGCTGCTTGCATTGGTGTTGCCCACCCGAAATGGGACGAAAGGCCGATCGTGGTGGTGGTGAAAAAATCGGGGCAAGAGTTGTCCCGCGAGGACTTGCTGGCCTTTTACCAAGGCAAAATCGCAAAGTGGCAGGTGCCCGACGATGTGGTGTTTGTGGACGCCATACCCTTGGGAGCCACTGGAAAAATGCAGAAAATGAAGCTGCGCGAGCAATTGCAGGACTACCGATTGCCCGCGTAAAAGGACGCGCTAAATGTTGACCCATATTGTGATGTGGACCCTGAAAGACGAGGCGGAGGGGGCAGACAAAGCCACCAACTTGGCCCGAGCGGTGGCAATGTTGAAGGGCTGCGCTGGCATCTGCCCCGGCATGCTGCGTTTTGAGGTGGCCACGGCCCAGCCTGGGCTGGAGTGCACCTATGACATGGTGCTCAACAGCCAATTTGCCGACCGTGCGGCCTTGGATGCCTACCAAAACCACCCCGCCCACGTCGCCATCAAGCCCTTTTTGGGCGCGATTCGCAAAGAGCGTCAGTGCATGGACTACGAAACCTGATATGGATTTTCCAGTTGCCATACCTTTCGCCGAGCTGTTGGGCTTCAAGCTCGAACGCTGGGAAAATGGTCAAGCTGAAATCAGCCACACTCCCGCGCCCGAACACCTGAATTCGTTCAACGTGGTGCACGGTGGCGTCAGCATGACCTTGCTCGACGTGGTGATGGCGCACGCCGCACGCAGCGTTCAGCAAGACATGGGGGCTGTGACCATCGAAATGAAAACCAGTTTTTTGCGTGCGGCCCAAGGCCCATTGCTAGCTACCGGTGCCTTGCTTCACCGCACGGCCACCATGGCCTTCACCGAGGGCCGGGTATTGAACGCCGACGGGCAAGTGTGCGCTCACGCCACGGGCACGTTCAAGTACGTGCGTCGCTTGCCTGTGGGCGTTCGGGGCGTCAACGACTTGAACGCAGCGCCGGTGATTGCCTCTGATTGAAGCGGTGCCCGCGCGGCAAGCCCGTCAAGCTTTCCTGAGCTTGAACATGCCCACCACCTGGGTCAGGCGTTGGGCTTGATCGCGCAGGCTTTGGGTGGCCGCCGCCGATTCTTCCACCAGTGCTGAATTTTGGCTGGTGTTTTGTTCCAGCTCGGTCATGGCCGCATTGATCTCTTGCACCCCTTGCGTCAATTGCTGGTTGACTTGCTGCATGCCCTCCACCAAGGCTTGAACCCGTTTGACTTCATTGACTACCTCGGCAATGGTGGCACCGGCGCTGATGACCAGCGCATTGCCGGAATTGACCTTTTCTACCGAGTCGCCAATCAGGGTTTTGATTTCTTTGGCGGCGTTGGCCGAGCGCTGCGCCAAGGCCCGAACCTCAGCCGCGACCACAGCAAATCCCCGCCCTTGCTCACCGGCTCGGGCAGCTTCCACCGCGGCGTTCAAGGCCAAGATGTTGGTCTGAAAAGCGATACCGTCAATCACAGCGGTGATGTCCGCGATGCGTTTGGACGACTCGCTGATTTGATCCATGGTCTCCACCACCTGGCGTACCGCCTCATTGCCCTGTGTGGCTGCGGTTGCGGCTCCTTGGGACAAATGCGTTGCTTGTGCCGCCGACGTCGCGTTTTCTTGAGCCGATTCGTTGATCTGCGCCATGGAGGTGGCAGTTTGATGGAAATGCGCCGCCGTGCCTTCGGTGCGGGCTGACAGGTCGTGGTTGCCTGCAGCAATTTCTGAGGCGGCTGATTCCATGCTCTGTGCGGTTTCTTGGACCACCATGACCATGCGTTCGAGGTTGTCCGACATGTCATTCATTGCGCGAATCAATCCAGAGATTTCATCGGTTCCGACCACCGATGAGCGCTGGCTGATGTCGCCGTCGGCGATGGCCTGGGCCATTTTGACGGCCTTGCGCACGCCACCGATCACCGACTCTGTGATGGTGCGTGTGAAATACGCCATGGCCGCTATGAACACCACCACAACACCGCCCAAGCGGAGCATGTAGTCGGCGAAAGCCGCTTGGACGTCATCGATGTACAAGCCGGTTCCCACCACCCAGCCCCAAGGTTCAAAACCCTGCACATAGGACAACTTGTCCACAGGTTGCTGGCTACCGGGCTTGGGCCACTGGTAGTCCACGTATCCCGCCTTGCTGTCCTGCACGGTTTGGGCAAATTCCACAAAAAGCGCTTTGCCGTTCGGGTCTTTGATGGCAGACGCATCCTTGCCATCGAGCTCTGGCTTGATGGGGTGCATCACCACGTTGGGCTGCAGGTCGTTGATCCAAAAGTATTCTTTGCCTTCGCTGTAACGCATGGCAGACACCGCGCTTTTGGCAAGTGCTTGGGCTGCGTCCCGAGTCAACTGGCCGGCAGCTTCCTGGCTGTGCGCCCATTTCACAAGGCTGATCGCAGATTCAACGGCGTCTTTGAGTTTGGCCTTGCGCTCGCTCATGGTGGATTCGTAGGTTTCCAGCCCTTGCCACGCCGACATGACCAGCAAAGCCCCAACACCCACGACAGCCATCATGCGCAGCTTTGTTGCCACGCTCCACTTCTGCAGCCAAACTTTCATCTTTGCATTTGTGATTTAAAAACGCACTATTTTGGTTTAAAAAACAATAAAAACAAACGCGCAATCGAGGTTGTTTGATGTATGTCAACTGGCGAGCGCAGTGCGCAGCAGCCACAACCCGGATTGCCTTGTGGCACACTCGCGGCCAGTTTTGTTTTGACCCCCCTGCCAAAAAGCAGTGGGCCTGTGCCATATGCAAAAAATCACGGCGCAAATTGCGCAAGAACTCCAGGTTCAAACCCGTCAGGTCGACGCGGCGATCGCTCTGTTGGATGGCGGGGCCACTGTGCCCTTTATTGCACGCTATCGCAAAGAGGTGACAGGCGGCCTGGACGATATTCAACTGCGCCAACTCGAACAGCGCTTGGGTTACCTGCGCGACCTGGAAGAGCGCCGTGCGGCGGTTCTAAAGAGCATAGAAGAACAAGGCAAGCTCACGCCCGAACTGCGTGCAGCCATCGAAGCCGCTCCTACCAAGCAAGAGCTGGAGGACTTGTACCTGCCTTACAAGCCCAAGCGCCGCACCAAGGGCCAAATTGCCAAGGAAAACGGCATAGAACCGCTGGCCGAGCTGTTGTTTGCTGACCCAAGCCGCGTGCCCGCCGATGAAGCGCAGGCGTTTTTGAAACCCGCCAAGGGCGAAGATGGCAGCGATTTCACCACCGTGGCCGCGGTGCTGGATGGCGTGCGTGACATTCTGAGTGAGCGTTGGGCTGAAGACGCAGTGCTGGTGCAAGGCCTGCGCGAGTGGCTGTGGCAAGAAGGCCTGTTGCAAAGCAAAAAGGTGGACGGCAAAGACGAGAGCCACCCGGACAACGCCAAGTTCCAAGACTATTTTGATTACGACGAGCCGATTGGGCGCGTGCCTTCGCACCGCGCGTTGGCTGTGTTCAGGGGCCGCGCGCTGGAAATCTTGGACGCCAAACTGGTGTTGCCCGAACCCGAGTTGCCTACTGGCACCAAACCGGGCTCCGTACCGTCTTTGGCTGAAGGGCGTATTGCCCTGCATTTGGGCTGGCGCCACCAAAACCGCCCAGCCGACGATTTGATCCGCAAATGTGTTGGGTGGACCTGGCGCGTCAAACTCAGCCTGTCCACCGAGCGCGATTTGTTCACCCGCCTGCGCGAAGAGGCTGAAAAGGTGGCGATCAAGGTGTTTGGCGACAACCTGCGCGACTTGCTGCTGGCGGCACCGGCAGGCCCCAAAACCGTGATGGGGCTGGACCCGGGCATTCGCACCGGTGTGAAGGTGGCTGTGGTGGATGCCACTGGCAAATTGGTGGACACCGCCACGGTGTACCCGCACGAACCACGCAAGGACTGGGATGGTTCGTTGTTTATTCTGGCCAAGTTGTGCGAAAAACACGGTGTCAACCTGATTGCCATTGGCAACGGCACCGCCAGCCGCGAAACCGACAAGCTCGCTGCAGACCTGATCAAACAATTGACCAAGGTTCACCCGGGTGCTGGCATTCAAAAAGTGGTGGTGAGCGAAGCCGGTGCTTCTGTTTACAGCGCCAGCGAATACGCCAGCCAGGAAATGCCCGATGTGGATGTGAGCTTGCGGGGCGCAGCCAGCATCGCTAGGCGCTTGCAGGACCCACTGGCCGAGCTGGTGAAAATTGACCCCAAAAGCATCGGGGTGGGGCAATACCAGCACGACGTGAATCAAAGCGAACTGGCCCGAACGCTGGACACCGTGGTGGAAGACTGCGTGAACTCGGTCGGGGTTGATTTGAACACCGCCAGCGCGCCCTTGCTGGCCCGGGTGTCGGGCTTGAGCGGCAGTGTGGCCAAATCGGTGGTGCGCTGGCGCGAGGCCAACGGTGCTTTCACCACCCGGCAGGAATTGCTCAAGGTGGCTGGTCTGGGCGCCAAGACCTTTGAACAAAGCGCGGGCTTTTTGCGCATACGCGGCGGCAGCAACCCCCTGGACATGACAGGTGTTCACCCTGAAACTTACCCGGTGGTGGAGCAAATCATCCTCAAGACCGGCAAACAAGTGGCGGAGTTGATGGGGCGATCGGATGTGCTCAAGACGCTGCGTCCCGACGCCTTTGCAAGCGACCGCTTCGGCGCCGTCACAGTCAAAGACATATTGATCGAATTGGAAAAGCCAGGCCGTGACCCGCGCCCGGACTTTCAGGTGGCGCGCTTCAACGAAGGGGTTGATGACATCAAGGACTTGCAGCCAGGCATGGTGCTGGAGGGAACGGTCAGCAACGTCGCGCAGTTTGGCGCATTTGTCGACCTCGGGGTGCATCAAGACGGCTTGGTTCACGTGAGCCAGTTGTCCAACAAATTTGTCAACGATGCCCGTGAGGTGGTCAAAACGGGGGACATAGTCAAGGTCAAGGTCGTTGAGGTGGATGTGGCACGCAAACGCATCGGCTTGACCATGAAGCTGGATGCAGCGCAGGGTGGGTCAGGCCGTGGCAACCAGCGCGATCATGGGGCCAACCGCTATGAGCCGGCAGGGCGCGGCCACGCCAGCGCGAAGCAGGGGCACTCGGCCAACACCACGCCGGCTTCGGCCATGGCGTCGGCTTTTGCCAAATTACAACAGGGCAAAAGATAAGGCCGGTTGCGTCATAGCGGGGCGCACGCCCCCTATACTGGAGGGTATCCCACTGCCCGACCCCCACCCACTGCGTCCCATGGAACTTGAAGCACTATTGGCCAAAGCAAAGGCCCTGCCCAGCATTCCCAAGGTTGTTTCCGAGGTGTTGACCGAACTGGACTCCAACGACCCGGACGTGCGCAAAATCAGCCAGTCGGTGTCCACCGACCCCGGCTTGACTGCCCGCATGCTGAAGTTGGCCAATTCGGCGTTTTTTGGGTTGACCCGCGAAATCAGCAGCGTCAACGAAGCTGTCAACATCATGGGCTTTAACCACGTGCGCACATTGGTCACAGCGGTTGCCTTGAGCAGCAGCTTCAAAACCGTGCCTGGCATGAACCTCGAGCAGTTTTGGCGTTACAGCCTCAATGCCGCCAAAATTTCCAAAACCTTGGCCAAGAGCATGCGCATGAACGATGGCGCAGCGTTCACGGCCGGCTTGGTTCACGCCGTGGGCGATTTGGTCATGCACATAGGCATGCCAGAGGTCATGGAAAAAATCGATTGGAACGTGTCGCCACTGGACATGAAGCGTGCCGATACCGAAAAGGCCGCTTTGGGTTACACCTACGCCGAAGTGGGGGCCGCGTTCGCAGTGAAGTGGGATTTCCCTGAAGCCATTGTGACCGCATTGCGTCACCAGTTGTTGCCTTTCGAGGGTGATATTTACGAGCCCATGGCAGGCATTGTGCACATGGCCTCCTGGCGTGCCCGCGCCCAAGAAATTGGCATGGACAAAGACGGCTTGGCCGCCACCTTCCCGGATGTGGTGGCCATGCTGTTGGGTTTGGATCTGACCATGGTGTTGGAAAAAGACCCAAGCGAATGGACATCGGCGGGCGAATTGTCGGCTTTCATGGGCTGACGCGGGTTTCACCCCATGCAACTCGAGCGCCTGCTGCAAACCCCACGTGCCTTGCCGGCGGTGCCCGAGGTGGCGGCGCGCTTAATAGCCACATTCAATGCCGACGATGTGGATTTGGGAAGCGTGGCCGCAGACATAGACCTTGACCCAGTGATGGCCGCCAAGGTGTTGCAGCAGGCCAATTCGTCGTTCTTTAGGGTGTTGCGCCCCGTTCCCACCGTGCGCGATGCGTTGATGATTCTTGGGTTGAACCGGGTGCGTGCCTTGGTCATCAGCACCGCCATGAACGACAGCTTTCACGCCGTCTCTGGCATGAACCTGGACCGCTTTTGGCACTACAGCCTCAGCGCCTCGGTGTTGTCCAAATACATCTGCGAGCCCCTGACCCTGGACGAAAACATCGCCCTGACCACGGGCCTGCTGCACGGGGTGGGTGAACTGGTCATGCATATTGGCATGCCCGAGTACATGACCCGCATGAATGCAGCGGTTGAGCTTTTGGATTTGCGCCGAGCCGACTACCAATACGAAGCCTTGGGCTACAGCTACGCAGAAGTGGGTGCAGCCCTTGCCAAAGAGTGGCGCTTGCCCAGGCCGATGGTGGATGCGATTGCCCAACACGCCCGCCCCCTGGAGGGCGATGCCGACCAACCTCTGGCCGCTGTGGTTCATTTGGCAGCATGGCGCGCGCGCGCGTTCATTTTGGGGAACCAGGCAGAGACAATGATCCACTCTTACCCCGATGCGGTGGGCTTGATGCTGGACATTGACCCCGACGTTTTGGTGGACCCCGATTTGCCGCCGTTGCAGTTTTTGCCAAAGCTTTGAAACCTTGGGCGGGCTGCGCTCACTGCCCATCGGCTTGGAATGGGCTTGGCTTGGGGCATAATCTCAAAAACACACCGCCGACCGGCAACGATCGGCGGTTTCCTTTTGGAGATACCACATGGCCACCATTCCCGTCACCAAACGCGGTGCCGACAAACTCAAAGACGAACTGCACAAGCTCAAAACCATTGAACGCCCAGCCGTCATCAACGCCATTGCCGAAGCCCGCGCCCAAGGCGATTTGAGCGAAAACGCCGAATACGAAGCCGCCAAAGACCGGCAGGGGTTTATCGAAGGCCGAATTGCCGAAATTGAGGGCAAATTGTCTGCCGCGCAAATCATTGACCCCAGTGTGTTGGATGCCGGTGGTCGTGTGGTCTTTGGAGCAACGGTTGATCTGGAAGACGAAGGCACGGGTGACGCTGTCACTTACCAAATCGTGGGTGAGGACGAAGCCGACCTTAAACTGGGTTTGATCAACATCAGCAGCCCGATTGCGCGCGCACTGATTGGGAAGGAAGAGGGCGATGTGGCCGAAGTGCAGGCCCCTGGCGGCGTTAAACGCTACGAAATTGTGGCCGTGCGCTACCAGTGAACCCGACCATGGGCAGTTGGCTGCAGCGCTGGCCCCTTGCGTTGGCGGCCCTTTGGTGGGGGGGCATGAGCGGCTTGAGCTTTGTGGCCGTGCCTATGGCTTTTGCCTTTTTCGGTAACCCGGCGGTTGCAGGACCATTCGCGGCAAAGTTGTTTCAGGTGCAGGCTTGGCTCAGCTTGGTGGTGGCGTTGTTGTTGCTGGTGTGGGGGCGGCTGCAGCGAGCCCAAGGCGGAGACGTGACCGCCCGTTGGGTGTTGCTGCCTTGGCTGTTGATGGCTGCCCTGGCAGCATTGGTTCAAGAACACGGGGTGGCCGAGCGCATCTTGACTGCCCGAAACACGGGCGGCAACCTGCGCCTTTGGCACGGTGTGGGCACGGGGTTGATTTTGCTTCAGTGGCTCAGTGCTTTGCGGGTGCTTGGGTGGCTGGCCTCGCGCGGCGCCCCGCGCTGAAACTCAAGTCCGTTCGGCCGATTCCAAGGTGTTGACCATCAACATGGTGATGGTCATGGGGCCCACGCCACCGGGCACGGGCGTGATGTACCCCGCCACCTTGCTGACCCCTTCAAAATCCACGTCGCCGCAGAGTTTGCCGGCGTCATCGCGGTTCATGCCCACGTCCAGCACCACCGCACCGGGTTTGACCATGTCTGCAGTCAATACATTGCGTTTGCCTACGGCCGCCACAATCACGTCCGCCTGCAAGGTCATTTCCTTGAGGTTGGCGGTGGCACTGTGGCAGATGGTGACGGTGGCATTTTGTTGCAACAACATCATCGCCATGGGTTTGCCCACAATATTGCTGCGCCCGATGACGACGGCGTGTTTGCCGCGCAACTGGTAACCTATGCTTTCCAGCATTTTCATGCAGCCGTAGGGCGTGCAAGGCCAAAAGCCGGGTTGGCCCACCATCAGTGCTCCGGCGCTGCCCACGTGGAAGCCGTCCACATCTTTGGCGGGCGAAATGGTTTCAATCACCCGGTGGGCGTCCATGTGGGCCGGCAAAGGCAGCTGCACCAGTATGCCGTGGATGGAAGGATCGTTGTTCAGTGCTCTGACGCGGTCCAGCAGCGCACTTTCGCTCATGTCGGCGGGGTGGCGCTCCAGCAGCGAGTGCATGCCGGTGTCTTCGCAGGCTTTGACCTTGTTGCGCACATACACCTGACTGGCTGGGTTGTCGCCCACCAAAATGACCGCCAGGCCAGGCGTGATGCCACGCTCCTTCAGGTTGGCAACGCGTTCGGTGACTTGCAAGCGCAATTCGCGCGACAAAGCCACGCCATCAATCAATTGGGCAGTCATGTGTTGTGCTTGTGAGAAGGCAATTTAGGCTTTTGCTGGGGTTTGCCCCAAAGCCACTTTGAGCAAATCGGCCACAGTGTTGGCGTTGAGCTTTTCCATGATGTTTGCCCGATGGGCCTCCACCGTTTTGATGCTGATGCCCAAATCGTCGGCGATTTGTTTGTTCAGGCGACCAGCGACGATCCGCTCTAGCACCTGTGCCTCGCGTGAGGTCAGCTTGGAGAGCAGCGCATCACGGCTGGCCGCCTGCTGGAAGACGGCGAACACATCGCGTGCTTTGTCCAGCATCGTTTCCACCAACTGCAGCAACTGGTTTTCGTTGAACGGTTTTTGAATAAAGTCCAGCGCACCCTTTTTCATCGACTCCACGGCCATGGGCACGTCGCCGTGCCCGGTGATGAATACGATGGGCAGCGGCGACTGTCGTTCGATCAGTCGGTCTTGCAACTCCATGCCACTCATACCGCTCATGCGGATGTCGGCAATCAGGCAGGCCACTTCTCGGGGGTCAAATCGACTCAAAAACGACTCGGCTGATTCAAAAGAGCGCACACGGTAGTCTTTGCCTTCTAGCAGCCACTGCAATGAATCGCGGACCGCTTCGTCGTCGTCCACCACATAAACAGTGCCTTTTTTGGGTATCAAGGTCATCTCGCTCTTTCTTGTGCAGTGGACGTTACGCCAAGCCCCGTCGGTTGCGGAGGAGGCGCTTCGCTCATGGCCCCAACCGGGATCCAGAAGCAGAATTCACAGCCCACAATTTCGTCGCCATTGTAGAGGTTTCGGGCATGCAACCTTCCGTGGTGCGATTCAACAATCGATCGGCACAGCTTGAGCCCTATGCCCATGCCCTCGGATTTGGTGCTGTAAAAAGCTTCATAAATGCGTTCGAGCATGCCGGGGGGCACCCCAGAGCCGGTGTCTTGCACGCAGAATTCCACCACGTCTTGGTCTTCGGCGCGCTTGGGTGTCACCCGCAATTCCACTTGCCGCTGTGCCACCGGGCGCTGGGCTTGAACGATCGCTTCGCCGCCGTTCTTCATCAGGTTGATCAGCACCTGCTCAATCAGAATCGGATCCACCATCAGCTTGGGCAAACGGGCGGCCACGTATGTGCTCAAGCGCACTTGGTGGCGGCGCAGGTCAATTTCGGCCAATTCGGTGGCATTGTTGACCATGCTGGCCACGTCCGATGGCATGGGGTTGGGCTCGCTGCGTTTCACAAACGCGCGGATACGTTGGATGATTTGTCCCGCCCGTTGGGCTTGTTTGGCGGTTTTCTCCAGCGCACTCAGCAAGTCCTCGGGGGGCAGTTGCTGCCGCTCCAGCCTTGACAGCATGCCGCTGCAGTAGTTGCTGATGGCGGTGAGTGGCTGGTTGAGTTCGTGCGCCACGCTGGACGCCATTTCTCCCATGGTGATCAGCCGGCTGGCGGTTTGTGCCCGTTCCGCCTGCTGCGCTGCCAGTGCTTCGGCGTGCCGGCGCGGGGTGATGTCGCTGGCAATCACCATTTGCGCCAGACGCCCATCCACCCAAGTGAGGTAGCGTGTGCGCACTTCCAGCCATTTGTCTTGTTGGGGCAAGTACACCTCGGCGTTTTCGGCCACTGCGTCCAGCAATGTGTCCAGCGGTAGGCCGGCAAACACATCCACAGCATCGTAGTTGTCTTCGGTGCCGCTGCCGCTCAACACTCCAGCTAGTTGGATCAATTGGTGGTGACCTTGGCCCTGCAAACTGAACCACGTTCGATAGGTTTTGTTGGCAAACAGCAGTTCATTGCTGCCCATGGGGGCCACCGAAATGGACGCGTCCATGCTGTCCATCACGGTGATAAAGCGCTCGTAAGAGGCTGTCAGCTCCTCCCGAATGCGCTTGGGTTCGGTAATGTCTGTCATCGACGTCATCCAACCCGCTTGCTGTCCATTCGGATCGATAAGCGGCGACACGTACATGCGAGCATAAAAAATGCTGCCGTCTTTGCGTTTGACCGCCACCTCAAAACCGCCGGGCGTGGACCGACCGCTGATCTCATCCTGCAGCCGTGCGTGCAGCACGTCGTGATCACGCTCGGGCCAGTAGGGGAAAGGCGCTGTGCCGCCTATCAGCTCCTTCTCGGTCCAACCGGTCATGCTGCAAAAGGCAGGGTTCACATAGGTGATACGGCCGTCCATGTCCAGGGCCCGCATGCCCGTTAGCATGGAGTTTTCCATGGCCCGGCGAAAGTTGGTTTCGGCCAGCAGCGCCTGCTGGGCCTGGATGCGGCGTTGCGTGTGTCGCCAGGTGCCCCAAAGTGTCCAGACGGTGAGCGTGCTGAGGGCGCCCACAATCCAGAAGAAGGCCTGCCCCATGGGGTCTTGCGATGTGCGATAGCCCCGGGCTTTGAGCATCAGGCTGTTGCCCACGGGTGATACCGGTACTTCGTAGGACTGCGGCCGGGCCAGCCAAGGCAAGCTTTCAATGCCGTTGGGTTTTTCTTCCACCAAAGCACCAGCCAGCACTTCGTCTTTTTCGCTCACCAAGGCCACGGCGTATCTCGACATCACCTCGGGTGGTACACCAAAGCGCAACAAACCGTCGATGGAATATTCGGCCATCAAGGCGCCGGAAAACTTGCTTTGCGTCTCGATGGGCACCAGCAACAGCAAGCGCTTGTTGTTGGGGTCGTCGCCCAGAGGGCGGCTGTAAATCGGTTGGCGCAAATCACGGGCCAGCTCAAACGTGCCATCGGTTTCGCCCGCCTGTACTGTCTCGCCACTGTTGCGGGTCAGGGCGTTGGGGGCGCTGGGTGACGCGTGCGAACTCAGAACATTGCGCCAACCATCCATCCAGCTGATCGCCAGCAGTTCCGGGTATTGGCTGATCAATGACTCGCTTTGGAACTCCAGTTCGGCGGGCCCAATTTCTTTGTTGCCCAATTCCCGGGCCATACGCATCAGTTGTTCTTGGCGTTCCAGCAGCCGCAAACGCAAGCGCTGTTGCGCGTATTCAACGTCGCGGGTCACGGCTTCTTGTTCCCGTTCACGCTCTTCTAGCGTGAAGTAGGTGATGCTGGCAACAATGGCAGACAAAAACAAAAGCACGCTGAGCAATGGGCCCAGCATGGCAAAACGATCTTGGCGCGCCGGGGGTAGGCGGCGCCACCAGCGCAGCCACCAGCGTTGAGGCTGGGCTTGAATGCTCAAACGGGGAAAAATCCGTGCAAGTGACATGCCTCAAGTGTAGGGCAGGGAATATCAGTCCTCATCTATATATTTCACAATATAAAAACACGACGCACATATTGAAATTTGCAAAAAAACGTGAGAAACTTCGCAACGTGGTGAATAAATCACCTATACCAATGGTTTAACTCAGGAGACAACATGTCTGTCAGCCCCTCCCAGGCGGCCGGTTCTTCGGCGCCAGATACCGATCACCAAGAAACGCGCGAGTGGCTGGATGCCCTCAAAGCCGTCATTGAAAAAGAGGGGCCTGACCGTGCCCATTTCATCATCGAGCAGCTGCTCGAGGAAGCCCGGGAAAACAGCATTGACATGCCGTTTTCTGCAAACACCGGTTACGTCAACACCATTGAGCCCATCGAAGAAGCCCGCTGCCCGGGCAACATCGAAATCGAAGAGCGCCTGCGCGCCTACATGCGCTGGAACGCCATGGCTATGGTGGTCAAGGCCAACCGCCACAACCCCGAAGATGGCGGCGACCTGGGCGGCCACATTGGCTCTTTTGCTTCGCTGGCCCACATGTTCGGCGCCGGCTTTAATCACTTCTGGCACGCCGAAAGCGAAGGCCACGGCGGTGACTGTTTGTACATCCAGGGGCACGTGTCGCCCGGCGTGTACGCCCGCGCGTACTTGGAAGGCCGCTTGACCGAAGACCAACTGCTGAACTTCCGCCAGGAAGTGGATGGCAAAGGCCTGTCTAGCTACCCGCACCCCAAGCTGATGCCCGAGTTCTGG
>JACCDQ010312534.1_pt1 | contig 16291 bp, 18 predicted proteins | sample 7446031 | NCBI WGS metagenome assembly JACCDQ01 (sample SAMN15323442, study PRJNA562643) | freshwater metagenome | isolation source: river surface water | place: USA:Blue River Watershed | collected 2017-08-17
AATATAGGTTAATATTAAAAATAATTTTTGAAAACCGGTGCAAGGGGAAGGAAACAAGGGGGGGGGGGGTACCCTGCTCTAAGAAAAGAGAATATATTAGACTCCACCTTTCATTTAATTCTTCTCCATCGTCACTACTAAAATATTACAGTCTATAGAAAAAATAATCTACTAGAAATAGAATAACCATGTCTGGTCTACTGCAAGCGATAAACGATATTAACAGCATGCAAACTCGTAATAATTATTACAATGCGAGATACAGTATGAACGAAAGTGAGAGAAATCTATCTAACATAAAAGAGTATTGTAATAACAAGTTTAACTTTTTTAAGCTGAAGAGTGTATTCTTTACTACTATTTTACCGATTTTATTATTAGTTCTGTTTGCTTGGGTCGGAGTTAGTAGCGGCAAGATATATGCGTACACTTTTATGTGGATTGTCGGCGGCTTTGTTTATTCAGTATATTTAAATTATAAGTACGCTTATGTTGGGTGGAAGATTAACAATGCGAGAGAAGGGGATATCAGTTTGGATAACTGCGGCTTCTAATTATTTTTTCTTTAGACTACAGAAAAAATATAAAGTAACATATACAATAGTTGAGGTTAGTATTTGTTGAATTATGTCTGAACTAATCTCAAGCAGTAGCGATCCTGTTAACGAAACAGTATTATACGACTCTACTGGCAGAACTATCGGTATGATTATCTCTTTTATAATATTTGTCACAGTATTTGCTTATGTTGGTTACAAATTATTTGGCGATAAAGAGCCGAGAGATAATAGAAGACTCTAATTATTTCTATAGTCTAAAGAAAAAATATAAAGTAACATATACATTAGTCGGAGTTAGTATTTTCTGAATATGTCTGGTTTAATTTCAAGCAACAGCGGTCCTGTTAACGAACAAGTCTTCTATGTATCTGATAAACCGGTTAACGAAAAAATATTATATACCCCAGATACTGGTCTTATCAAATCTAGCAGTGGGGTTGTATCTTATAACGAAGTAGCTGCTGTTGATGCTGTAAAAGAAGTAAGAAAAGAAAACCCAGTAGCTAGGGAAGTTTATTACGTAAGTGCAGGTCCGACTAGTGTTGCAAAAGTATCCAGTAATGAGACAGTCGCATATAGCTCTAACAATAATAGCATTTTTATGATTATAGTTTTTCTCGTATTTATCTTTATGTTATCTTACATTAGTTATCTGTCTGGAACTAGAGCAGAGTCCAGATACAACCAAAGAATTTAGATATAATTGAAAAAAAATAGTTGAAAAAATGAAATCTTACACTTCTGAGTACAAAACTTAGCAGTCAATTAAGAAATCATGGAATTGCCGAAGAGTATCCAGTGGACTATCCGTTCATTCGAGCCTGTCGACAAAGATAAAATTAAGAAAACGATGCAGCCTGTGTTTCAGCAGCTGAAGTACAAACACGCTTTCAGCACCGAAGTCATTCCTCTTCTTTTGAAGGGTACTCGACTAGTTGTCTGTGATGAGGAGGGCCCGTGTGGTAACTGCTACTATTACGGCGACTGGGACAACCTCGGAAGTGACGGTGGATTTTGCGCTAACCACGCTAACCACAAGGAGTGCGACAAAGTCTGGCTGACATTTGAGAATTACAAAAAGAACTCTCGCCTGAACTACCACTTTGAAAGCTACGAGGAGTACGCGCTGGAGAAGAAGATGGCCATCCGGAAGCATAACGAAATGTGGGACCGCTTGTACGCTGGCTACTAAAAAAAAGAATATGATGAGTCTTTAGAAGACTTAGTTATATTTTTTCATTTCTATTTGTGCATCTTTCAAATTAATAAGTCTTTGTAACTTATTTTTTTCTATAGATAAGCACTCAGCCCCATTAAAGTAATCAATAGATTTAACTATTATTACTTGTAAGAGAACTGTCGCAAAAAACGATTTGACGCCGGTTTCTACTCCCGTACCATTAGCGACAAATTGTATAATCATACTTAATACAAAGAAACTTATAATCCATCTCTTAGACCATAGACATAATAGAGAAGCGCTCATGTTTTACAATTACTATATTTATCTTTAGACTAAAAAAATAAATATAAATCTATAATTAATCAAACAATTCACACTGAGTTATATTTCTCGACTAGTTATAAACGCGCTGATAATAAATTTAGAGAAGAATTCCTTCTTTCTTCTACTAGTACTTATACTACTTTCTTTAGTCTTTAGACGAATTAGTTTTTCTATATCCTTAACAGAGCCGAGTACATTAATGTCTTCTATCTTTCTGACTCTGCTGACTGCGACGTATAACTGATATATAGAAAAAATCCGATTGATATCCAAAACTACATTTTCTAGAGTAGCTCCTTGTGATTTATGAATAGTAATCGCGTATCCAACTCTAAGCGGCATATAACTATATAACTTATTTTGTTTCCATTTTTTAGTATCCGGACAAATGGAATCTTCTGTTCTTTCTATATACGTTATAGCAAATATGTTATCATCTTTACTGCCACATAGTTTAACATTTACTGTTTTATTTTTTTTGTCTATAGAAACAATAGTGCATGCTCTTCCGTTACATAGTTCAGGAGTAATGTTGTACGTTATTAATACTTTACATCCAACTATTAATTTTATAGATTGCGGGGCTGACTTTTTAGCCGACTGTTTAATAATAACAGGTTTGAATTCCACAAAGTCAGAATCATCTAACCCACTAGCGGTCATCATTCTCTTCAGCATAATGTTGTTGTATTTATCCACCTCTTCGTTAGTACTCACAAGGAATGTAAATCTACTAATATCTTCTATCGACATATTACCAATTTCTTTTGAGTCTATAAATTTAATATCTGAGAAGTCTTCCGTCTTGAAGCTGTTAAACTTTATTTTATTTATAAGAGATACAAAATTATTTCCACTGTCAGAATTCGTATTTTGTCTATGAATTTTAGTGAATGTGATATAGTTCCATTTATATTTTCTAAAGACTTCAGAAGAAATAATATTATCTCCTTTGACCGTATCTAACTGAAATATATCTCCTATTAATATTATTTGTACTCCTCCGAATTCTTTTCCCGAGTTATAACTTTTATTTATCTTTAGTCTTAAGAAGATATCCATTGTTTCTATAAATTCTGAACTTATCATAGAGAATTCGTCGATAATTATAGTTTTTACTATTTTATTAGTTAGAAGTTCTCCCCTGTTTCTGACCGCAAATCTATTAGAATATCTAAGCCAATCTTTAACATTACCTTCTCCCAACCCAATACCCAAGAAACTATGAATAGTAGACCCGTTAATTAGCAGAGCAGATATAGCAGTAGAAGACGTGAACGCAACGGATTCCATATTATTATTTATCTTTAACTGATTTCTTATATAATTGATAACTGTAGATTTGCCCGATCCGGCAGGAGCAGACAATATAATATTTTCTCCAGTGTTGAAAGTCTCTATGAATTTCTTTTGTTCATCACTAAGCCCGTCAAATTGAATTTCCTCCATATTTGTCTATAGACTATTTAACATATGTTTTAATCAATTTTCAAAAAAAATATAAGTAGAATTTACATCTTCGATATAGCATATGGCATATCTCCGGTTCTATAATCTAAGTATAATTTATTTATATTAATTTCTTCTTCTAATATATCTCCGTCTAAAATATCTTGACTAGTTGATAAATCTATTTTCTTAATTTTCTGATTATATTCTAAATAGTCTTTAGAAATAATAGTTCTGAGTTGTGTCTTTAATCTAATTAATTCTCTATACTTCTTATTCATTATTTTATTAAATGAAGCAGAGTTCATATTTTTAAGAAACTCTTTATCAAATATTTCTGAATTACGTAAACATAAGTTAAGCCCAACATTATCACAAACAGACCAAAACCTGGTAAGCTTTTTTACTTTACCAGCATTTAGCTTTTTTAATTTTTCTGACAGATACATAGCACAGCCGGATATATTTCTTTCTCGAAGCACAACTACTAATTCGACTTTCATATTAATTTTTTCAAAATATACGCCGCCGGGCCGATGCTGTTGACTATGAATATCGTCTACATATTTTTCTATAGTCAGAAACCCGAGCTTTATAATATGAAGATTAGTATATACGATAACTTCTGTATTCTCAGAATTATATACAAATGTGTAAAAGTTTTCCATCAAAATAGCTATCATGGTTATAATTTCTTCTAATACATAGAAAAAAGCAAAAATCAACTTTTACATAAATTCGAATATCTTAGATATGATATTGTTATCCAACTTAGCTTTCTTCATAGAGACAACCCGAGCTTTATTGTAGTTAGCGAGCTCGTTTACACTGTTGTGACACCGATATATCTTATTTCTGCATTTTCTGAAAACAGAAGAAGATATCTTTTGATTTCTAGAAAGATAATTCCACCCGGCCGAAGATATTATATCCATTTCGGACATTAATATAATCAAGTCTTCAGACAAATTTTGATATATAAGTAGTTCTTCTACTGCCGAATTATTATTAGACCAAAGATGAATAAATTGTTTTATAGTATGACTATCCAGTTGTTGTCTCCAAGAAATATCTTCTACTAATTTATCTATAGACTTGGTATCTCTGCATAGTTTTACAATATTGTCTAAAGAACTTAATATAAAAGATATTAATGTATTGTCTAAATTTTGAAACTTAACTATTTTTTCTATAGACAACAATTGCTTATTATACTTAAATTCGCATTCATTGTAATCAAACTCCATTTCTACATTTATATATTTCATTAGAAATTCTGTTGAATATAGTCTAGCGCTTCCGATAAGATAGAAGTCTAACCACCGACAATTAGATTGTAATAATTTATCTATAAACAATTCAGACAGCGGCTGGTGTTCGCATAATAAGTCTTTAGAAATAATATCTAGATTGTCTATTATGGTTCTCTCTTCTAATATTTGATGCAATAAAATATCTTCTACATTTTCTGTATTTATAATTCTAACTACTATACTATTATCTAAATCTTGACTGCGAATTATAGTTCTGAAATTATTAGATTCAAAGTAAGAAATATATTTTTCTATAAACTCCGAATCCAATTTTTGATGACTCGCCATAAGATTTAGAATAATATATTTATTTCTGTCTCTTCTACAAAGTTCGCAATTCAAAACTTTATTAATTTGCTCTTTATCCAATTCTTGATATTTTACAAATCTAGTTAGTATAGTAATATTAGATGTTATGATATTGAATAGACGTTCAACTGTTTCTTTATTCAAAGTAGAATATTTACAGTTATGATAAACGACTCTATGTAGATGAGTAGAATTCATTATGATGCTGATATAATTTATATACCAATATTTATAAATCAATTATTTTCTAACAGTTCGGCGTCCCATTTTTTCTTATTTAGCCAAAATTCGCATTTAGTAAACTCATACATTTCTTCGTATGTGTAGTAGTCTAACCAATTGATAATTTCGTAACTAATAAATGCCTGCTTGTCTTGAGCAACTGACCAGTCAATGTTGGCTTCTAAAGAAATGTCGGCTTGATATGTTTCCAATGTAATCTTATGAAAATCTTTCTTTAGATAGTACTCTGCTTTTCCAGTGCTTCCATTTTCATCAATTTCTAGATACAGATATCCAACTTTTTTATATTTTTTTCCGTCGTAAGAATAAGTATTGTTGTCGCCGTATTTAACAGTGACTTCTACCATTTCACCTCCAGCATTAATAGTTTTCACTAACGGATTCGGGTTAAAGTCACAAATTTCAACCTTATCGCCGATTAGATATTTTTCAGCAAATAAGTTATATTTCTTTTCTTCTTCTTCTTCTAATCTTTTCAGCTCTGCTTTGCGTTCGTTTTTACTCTTCACTGCTTTCTTATTATTTTCAATTTCGTTCATAATATTATTAATGCGAGCAGAGTGACGGTCTTCCGCCTCCATACACTTTAACTCTTCACTAATTTTTCTATGTTCGATAATAAAAGCAAGTTCATCCTTGTTGTTATCCGCCTTACATCCGTTAATATATTCAATTCCCTCATTCTTGATAGATTTTAATAAGTCTTCAGAAATAGTAGAGGTGTTGATTCCGTGGTTACTCAACTCTGCATACTTAATATCGATATAGGTCTGTAGTAATTCTTCATCACTCATACTATTATTTCTAACGACTGAGAAAAACATATCCCAAATAGAGTAAATCATGAACATAGCAATAGGCTCCTCTTTCTCTTCTTTCTTCTCAATGATAATTTCTTCTTTCATAATAGCAAGTTTTTCATAAATAAGCTGAGAGACTGTTTGCTTACTCTCTAATTCCATTTCCATCGTATCAGCATCCATACCCTGTTCCACGTTCTGTTCCACGTTTTGTACAATTTCTAGTAAAACATCCTCTACTTCCATTTCCACCAACACAGCTTCCATAATTTCCATATCTCGGGTCTCTAATTCTACATTGTCTTCCGTCTCTTCCATCCGAGCCTCTAGAATTGCAGACTGTAATTCAGCGACTTGAGTTTCAAGTTCAATAATTCTATCTTTAAGTTTGAGTTCACGAATTGAACATAAGTATGCCCCGTAGATTGTCATCTTTTCACGGCTTAGGCGAGAATCGGCCGCGATCATATCAGAAAGATACTTCTTTGCTGTCTTCTTTTCGCCGAATACTGTCATATATAATTTGTTAAACTGAGAGACAGTAAATTTGCAAGTTTCGTCAAACTCTAAGTATTTGTCCATGTTTGCTTTATTTATGGCTATATGGTTATAGTTAGTATATATTCTTCTATTTAATACGAAATTGATATAATTCGCCAAAAACACCCGTTTGCTTAATTTATCTAAATACAGAAAAAAATTGAAAAATTAGTATTTGTAGTATAAAGAGACACCCCGTTAATAATATTTAACTATAATGGGGCCGGCTAAGCCCGCTTAGGGCTGGCTACAAAAAAAACAATTCGAATCAAACCTCTTATCAACCATCATCAACCAAAACCACTGACTAGTCAGTACAAAAAGTTCACTGTTCGCAGTATTTCTTTTTTTTCAATATTAGTCTATAGACAAATTAATTACTTCTTGCGAGAAAAAATAGTTGAAATCCATATGTCTAATTGTCCGGACAGCAAGCTCTAAGAATGAAACTTCCATCTCTTTTCACAGCCCAGACCAACGAGGAGATCAGCAAGACCATCAAGAACCTTCTAGTTCTTGAAGACTCAAGGCCAAATGTCATTGTCGAGAACCACGGATTCGGCTTCATTGATCTTGCCAGATCATTGAACTCTATCCGCCCTACCGGTAAAATGACTTTCGGCCAGCTGAAGGATAAGAAAGCGCTTATCCAATCCGCGAAGAGATTCGTGAAGATTTACAGCTAACCAAAAGTAGCTTCTCGTGAATGCATGTAAGAAAGAAAAATTGATTTTTCTTTTTTTATATACAGAAGTTAACCGTCTAAGTCTATAGAAAGAAATGTCATTTATCGCCATGTCAGTATCTAAGCAAGTTAACGAATGGGAAGAATTTACTATGTACCATTACAATGTATTCTCTAAGCAAAAAAATAACACAGACTCATGTGTTCAATTCGAGTCTTACGATATTAGTGAAACCGATTGCGTCGAGTTTGCAGAGCCGGCGTATGCTAGAAGTTATCTTAAAACACGCATTGGATGGTTAGTTGAAAAGGTTAACAGCGACAGCCGTATTAGAGTTCTATTTACTTCTATAGACACTAGCTCAAAAAAAGATCCACGGGTGTATTTCTGCATTAAGCCAACAGTCTCTCTTTCTTCTGAAGATTTAGATACTTATATAGATAATGCCATGAAAGAATGCGTGTCGGAAGTCTTTAGATATTAATCTCTTACATATTTTCTATCCCATTCAATAAAATTCTTTCTGTTATTTTTTTTAACACGATGTCAATGTAATTTGTATACACCTCGTAAAACACTCTATCCAAATTATCTACGTAAGTAGTATATATATCATCTCTATAACTTCTATCGACTCTCTTTAGATAAAATCCTCTTTTTAATTTTATTTCATCCGGCGTATTTTTATAACAGGTATACAACTGTATTAACTCTTGGTGGACTTTTTCTACATATTCGTCAGCATCTAGCTGACCTCTGATATATAACCGCATATGGTCTTTATTGTTAGAATATATATTAGTAACTGTTTGAATTATAGTTGTGTAGATATCGTACGTATAAGTTTTTTTCTTTACTTCTTTCTTCTTATTGTCTTCAGAAGAGTTTAAAGCTTCTATAAATTCATCCAGTGGAATGGAAAGAAAAGACCAATCGTAATCAAACTTTCCAGTAAGCGTCATTTGCCAGTAATTATCCATATTTGTCTATAATATTCATAATTACTTATTTAATATATTATATAAATATTGATATAAATATTGATAGAACTATTATCATAATGGGCTATATCTATCTTTTACAGCCGGCTGAGCTAGTCGGGACATGTAGATACAAAATCGGATTATCGTCTAAAGACAATTTAAACAGGCTGCGGAGTTATGGGTGCGGAACTAGATATATCTTTTTTATGGAATGTGATAACTATTTTGCTATTGAGAGTAGTCTTAAGAGAGCATTTATGTCTGAAAAAAATATTAAACTTATTAAAGGAAAAGAATATTTTGAAGGAGATGAGGCTATTGTTTTAAAGACATTCATAAATGTATTATGGAAAGAAAAATTAGAAAAATTAACAAAGCAGCAAGAGCCATTGCGGAACCATGAGGATCTAATGAAAGATGTTATTATGCATGATGTAATTATAGATGATGATATAAGTGACGAAGAGAAAGAAAGTTCTATTATTTCTTTCGGCGAAAGTATTAATAAATTTAAGTTCAGCAAGTAAGTATGTAATAGTCTAAAGAAATAATAATGTCTGGTAAATCCGGGCAGGTAGAAGCTGTGCAGTCGGAAGAACAATTACAGGAAGCTATCAAAAATGCGCAATCGTTTTCTCTTATTCCTATTTTAATTATTCTCAGAGAAGTGACGGGTGTAGATTTCAGCAATAAAGTAGGAGTCGACATTAATGCCAAGCCAGGCACGATCGAAATTAAGTCTGAAGACAAAAAAATAGAAGTCGGGTTATCTGTGGTAGATAGCAACTATAATATTATGGATTCTTTTAACGAATGCGGGTTGTATAAAGAAAGAATAAATTCGTTTTTGGATATCGAAGGACCTATTAAAGAACAATTAATAGAACTTATTTCTTTCCTCTTGAAATGCGCACTTTTGTGCTTTAATGAGTTAAAAAATAATGACCTCCAGATGGAAATTGCAGAACACCAGTTAGACATGGATGAAAACACAAGACTGTATATATTATCTGAAGGCGGTGATAAAAAGATGATATCTGTAAAGTTTAAGAAAGTATAAGTTATCTAAAATCATTCTTCTTAAATACATATCTAAACTGAAGAACGGTCGCTAAGAAGGTCAGAGATCCGATAGTCGCGCCGATAATAGTATTTACAAAGCTCACTGTGTTCATAGTATCAAGCTCTTTATTTTTTTCTTTAAACTCGTCAGTAATTAATTCTTTTTTTACATATACACTAACTGCCCCGTGTTTAGAATAATAAATTGCAAAGAATATAAAAAAAGTCAAAAGCAGCACAGCATTTATAACCGCGAGTACTATTACAGATTTAGAATAAATAGTATCGTATGTGGTGTATTCGTTACTGTTTAAAAATCTAAGAGTCTTTGGAAATAAACTATCTCTTCTCATAACCTCCGACTTTCTCATATTTACTGGTATTTTCCCAAATAATTTAAAATTCTCAGCAAAAGACTGTCTTGGAGATTTCATAGAAGGAATAGAACTTGCGACAGGAGTAACAGGTCGAACTGCTATAGAGTCCATTTTAATAGTATCCGCTCGGTTAAATATAGGGGCAACTCTGTTCATTATTGAATAAGTATTAAGAACTTTATTATATAATTGTATAGAAACTTATATATTATGAAAGAAAATACTCTGATAGTTTTGCCGAATACTATATTCGAAGACTCACTAAAAGATATTTCTAATTTTTCTATAGACGAAATTGTTATAGTCTATGATAAGTATTATTTTAACGAAAACCAACATAAGCAGAAATTAGCTCTTTGGTTATCTTCTTTAGAAGAATATAAAAAATGGCTAGTCGACAGAATAAATATTAAGGTGCAAACTGTTATGGAATACAAGGGAGACAAAATAAAGTTAAAAAAAGAAAACAAATATTATATGTATGAACCTCTAGACAAATATATAAAAAAGAAATATAGTAAGTCTAAAGAAATAATACAATTTATAAGAAATCCTTCAATAATTTTATCAGAGAAAGATTTAACAGACTCGTATAGAACTATTATAAAAAATAAAAATACACCAAGTGCTAAGATAAATATCCGGCATGCTGATTTCTATAAATATATGAGAACTAAGCTAAATATATTAATAGACAAAGAAGGAAATCCAGAAGGAGGTTTATGGTCTTACGACTTATTAAACAGACAAAAATTTCCCAAAAATTATAAAGAGAGAGACATATATATAAATAATTCCACAACCGCAGTTTGGGCATGCGAAAAGGTATACGATGAGTTTCCGGGTGCGTTTGGAGAATGTAACCATTTATATTATCCTTCTAGTTTCAAATCATGTAAAGTGGAGTTAACTACGTTTATAAATTATAAGCTACAACATTTTGGAGAGTATCAAGATGCTATATCTACTTCAGTTATATTTGGAGAACATTCTAATTTGTCCGCAATAATGAATATAGGTCTAATCACTCCGCTATTTGTAGTTAATAGAATAGTTAAGTATTATTATTCTTTAGACTCCAGTAATAAGAAAAAATATATAAATAGTGTAGAAGGATTTATAAGGCAAATTATAGGATGGAGAGAATATATGAGATTTACATATCACTTCTTTTCTACTAAAATTAATAGTTCTGCGTATTTAGAAAAAATAAAAGATGAAACTGTTGGAAAAATACATAAATCTTGGTATAACGGAACTACGGGAATCTATATATTCGACAACTTGATTCATAAAATAAGAGAAACAGGTTATGCTCATCATATCGAAAGATTGATGATTTTAAATAATTCGTTAATAATGTATGGGTTTTCTAGAAAAGAAATAAACAAATGGTTTATGTATATGTTTGTAGATAGTTATGACTGGGTTATGACTTCATGCGTGTGTATGAATCATAATTCTTTAAACGATAAATTTAAATACATGAACAGAGTATATATCGCGGGAGACAACTATATAAAAAAAATGTCTGACTACAAAGATAAAGATAGTTTAGATGTTATGAAATCTTTATTCAAAACATTTACTAAAAATCATAGTAACATACTTCGGTCTGACTATAATTTAGCGTCGTATATAGCAAGACAATACAACAAATAATTATAAAATTGATTTTTACAAATGTATAAAACTGCACAATGAATGTATCTGGAGTATTGAACGGCAATAAACTTATTTTATCAGGAGAGTCTTCAGAAATTAAATCTTTTAATAGAAAACTAGAATTATTTAATGAACTGCTGAATATGGGAAATTGCGATATAACATATGTAAAAGATATACTAGCTAAAGAGATGAATTCTAAGTTAGCTGTCGAAGAATTTAAATCGCAAATGTTAGAAAAGCAGCTAAAAAATCTGACCATTAGAAAACAAGAGTTGGAAGATATATTAATTCACAATAATACTATTACTTCTAAAGGCATAGAGGGAGAACTCTTCGTTGAAGAATATATTAGAGACAAGATTAGATTAAATGAAAATTGGTGCATTTCTAATATTTCTAAAGACGGAAATCATAACAGTGACTTAGAGCTTGTGTATAAAACATTAAAATGCGTAATAGAAGTAAAAAATATAAAAGCAAAATTAAGCGATTCTAATGTAAGAAAGTTTAAAGAAGTATATATTAATAGTCTAGAGAAAGAATACAATTCTGGAATATTCGTTAGTCTTTTAAGTGATTACGGAGCTAGTACAAATATATATGATTTCTGTATACAATCCATTAACGGAAAAAATGTTATATTTCTATCTAGAGTCAAAGAAAATCCAGAAAAATTAATATTTGCGATGGAGATTTTAAACCAGTTAAACAAATTAAAATGCGGAACAGATAATAGAATTTTTATGGAAATGCTTAATAAGCAGATAAAAAACTATTCTAATCTATATTCTGAGGTTAATAAGTCCCTCGCGGCTATTAAAGATATGAAAAAATGCATAAAGGAATATCAAACAGAAATAATTCAGTTTATAGAAGAATTTAATAGCGTTAACGCATAAACATAATTTATAAAAAAATTGATTTTTTTTTGAATGATATAAGAATCAAACCAGTATCATTCAATTATCAGACAAGATGTTCACAGTATTGGAATCAAACAGCAAATACAATAAAGATATCATGCAGGTTATTATGCAGGTATATGGCATTAAGAATATAAATAATATTCCTCACAATGCTTATCTAAGCGGATCTTCTGTTTTAAAAATAATTCAACAAAAGAGTCCCCGCAATTTTAATGATTTAGACATCTATATACAAAATGGTTTATCTGAATATGAATGTAATAATTTCATGACGGAATTATTCAACGCAGGATATTTGTACAGAACTTCTCTTGCTAAGAAGCAAAATATTAAAAAAGCATTGATGAATGTTTCGGACAATAAAGAATATGAAGTCGATAAAAACCATATTTACTTTAGTTTGAAAGAATATATTGATAAAATTGTATCTTTAACTAATTCTGGAAAACAGTCTATAGATATTATTATTATGAATAAGACTATAGAAGAATTATTAGAGAATACTTTTGATATGGATATTGTTAAGAACTATGTTAAAATTAGAGATGTTAAGTTAAATGTAAAAGTGATGAATATCGATGCGATTAATCAAAAAAAAGCAACAATTACTGATAAACATTTCAAAGAAAGAATTCTTCATAATGCTTATGAATTTAACAATTTTATCAAAAGATATATGAAATATTCTGAAAATTACAATATTTACATCGGAAACCATTTTATGTCTAAAGATAAATTTATGAATATTGTAAAATATATCTTTGAAGACATTAATAATTACACAAATAAAATTGTATACAAAGAACCATCAGAAGATAAAAAAAATATTATCGGCAAAGTAAAGATCGAGGATACTGTTTATTCTATCGGATCGTTTAACGAACACGGAGTTAAAGTTTTATTTAAACATTTACTACATATGTTTAATGATAAAAACCGATTAAACGATTTGGAAAAATTTATTAAAAAGGAATTAATCGATGATGAATATACTCAGACAGCTTGTATTATTTCTTAAGACAAGTAATATAATATGAATGCGAATGTATTGCGAACATGTTTATTTTTTTTATAAAATTGAATTTATTGTTCTGTAGTATAAATAAGCAATATGGAAGGTGTCAAAATTACAGTCAGCAGGAGCAACTATGAAAAGGTTCTATTAAGAGAATTGGGTAACCGAGATACTTATTTGTCTAAAGAAGAATGTGTTTATACAAAGAATAAGCTGAAGAGAAAGAAAGACATTGCTGTTTTATTTAACGACGTAAACGAATCTCCTATATTCGCGGACTATAAATTAGTAATTCACGGCATAACTCCTTGCGGAAGTAAGACAACTATTATTATTTCTAATGTATATCCTTCTGTAGACATAGAGTATGATGAATCTATTTCAAAAAAAGAGAATACTAAGAGAATTCAGAGCTTGCTTAGTGATAAAGAACTAATCAAAAAATTAAAGAATAAAGCCCCTGAAGTAAAAGAAATCAAATTAGTAGAAGGTAAGAAACTTATCGGGTTTTCAGAAGACAATAGTAAGTTTATTCGTATATTCTTTAAAAATTTGTATCACAGAAAAGAGTTTATCTTCAATATTACTAAGAAGGGAATTAATTCTTTTAATAACGACACGAGCTCTTATTATAGAGTAGTCGCAAGACAATATAAGCTTGCTTTATCTGGATGGTCCGTTATTTCTGATTATGAGTTAACAAAAACAGATTACAGAGAGGACAGCTTTCTATCTAAAACATACAAAAGCAAATATATTATTTCTGTAGACATAGAAAACGTTAGAGTTAAAGAAGATTCAGAAACTATGGGATACGATATGAATTTATTCAGAAAAGACAAAACCATATCTATGTCTTTTGATATCGAACAATATTCAAATGATTTCGATATCGAAAATCCTAACAGAGAAACTCGTCTACCAGAAGGAAATATATTAGAAGATACTATTTTCAATATTGGTATGACTTTTCAATTTATCAACGAACCCGGAAGTATTTTAAATTTATCATTAATGACAGAAGATTGTAAGCCGCATGAAGAATATATAACTGTTGTATGCGAAGACGAAGCAACTATCTTATTGGTGTTCAGTTTTATGATTAAACTCATGATGCCTGACTATATTTATGAATTTAACGGTTCTGGTTTTGATTGGCCTCATATTTATCAGAAAGCAAAATTATTAAATGTATTGGATGAAATATTAGAAAATATGTCCTTAAAAAAATTAACCGAATATGAACTGCGGCCTGAGAATAAAGATAAATATATATATGTATGTGATTTTGTAAAAATATCGGCAGACATGACAGACCAGAAGATGGCGAATATTAGATTACAGGGATATATCGCATTTGATTTGCGAATTATATTTATGCAGCTTAACCCTACAGAAAGCAAATCTTCATTAAAGTTTTACTTAGAGAGGTATGAATTAGCTTCTAAAGACGATATGCCTATTAAAAAATTATTCAAATACTTCTATACTAAAGACTATGAAGGTTTAGGAGAAGTAGCTCACTATTGTTTTATCGATTGTCTTCGTTTACATCAGTTAGCATTTAAAAATAATATTATTCAAGATAAGAGAGCCGTTGGTTTATTATCTTACACCAGTTTGTTTGACGCGTTTTATAGGGCAAACTCTTGTAAAGTAAGAAATCTAATCGTTTCTCACGCGCTGGATAAAAACCTTTTCTATAATAGTCTAAAGAAAGATGAGAAGGAAGAAGACAAGATGGAAGGAAAATATCCAGGAGCTTTGGTGCTGAATCCTAAAAGAGGTCTTGTTAACCCGATTTTAAACTTTGAAGAGTTTTGTAAAAGTATAGGAGTTGAAGATAAAGAACTAATTGAAATTGGTCAAAAGGTAGTTAACGATAATTTCGACGCAATTTATATAGAAAAGGATATCAACCAGGTTAAGTTCTAAACACACATTTATGCAAGTGTTCTTTATATTTTTTTTCAAAAAAAAAGATACCTCTGACGAGACTCGAACTCGCGACCTTTTGCTTAGAAGGCAAATGCTACTATCCAACTGAGCTACAGAGGCATACTAGTATATATACTAATTCTTTAATACATTTTTACTTAAAGTCTAAAACTAGAGCTTAAAATTGATTTTCAAATTCTTATATATAATTCAGTAGACCACTAGACTATATTTTCTATGGACTCATCAAATTCTAAAGAACTTATAAGTAAATATATCGAATATGTTAAAGATAAGTCTAAACACGGGTTTAATCCTGTTACAGCGTTAGATTATAGCAGTTTGTATCCTTCTCTTATTATGACATATAACTTGTCTCCAGAATATTTAATCACAGATGAAAATTATAAAAATAGAATGGAAGAAAAAGGATATCCTATTCATGAAATAGATTTTGTGTACAATTATGAAGATGCATATCAGAATCAGAGGTCTAAAACTATTAAAGGCTGGACTATTAGACATGAAGAATCTAAAAAAGATAGTAGATTCGGATTGTATCCAGAAATTCTAAAAAACTTATTTAGCATGAGAGCCGAAATGAAGAAATCTCTAGAAAAGTATAAAGACATCAAAGAACATATGGAAAAACAATTTGCGGAAGATAAAGTTAGCTCGGAGGATATATCTAATAATAAAGAATATCAAGATTGTTTATTTAACCTTAACTATTGCGATACGAAACAAAAAGCTCTAAAAGTTTATATGAATTGTTTCTACGGGGAATTAGGAAATAAGAATTCGCCTTTATTTATATTAGAGTTAGCTGGGGGTATTACTTCAGCTGGACAAAGCAACTTAAGAAAGGTTAAGAAGTTTATAGAAGACAATGGATGTAAAACTTATTATGGAGAT
>JACCDQ011369173.1_pt1 | contig 16283 bp, 8 predicted proteins | sample 7446031 | NCBI WGS metagenome assembly JACCDQ01 (sample SAMN15323442, study PRJNA562643) | freshwater metagenome | isolation source: river surface water | place: USA:Blue River Watershed | collected 2017-08-17
AGTGTCTGATCTACACCGATGTGGACGGCGTATACACCACCGATCCTCGTGTCGTTCCAGAAGCGCGTCGCTTAGAAACACTGTGTTTTGAAGAGATGCTGGAAATGGCATCGTTGGGCAGCAAGGTTTTGCAAATTCGCTCTGTCGAGTTTGCTGGTAAATACAAGGTGCCGCTGCGCGTGTTGTCCAGCTTCACCGCGTGGGATATTGACATCAACGAAGAAGCCAAATCAGGCACGTTGATCACCTTTGAGGAAGACGAAAAAATGGAACAAGCAATCGTATCGGGCATCGCATTCAACCGTGACGAAGCCAAAATTTCTGTGGTCGGCGTGCCCGACAAGCCAGGCATCGCGTACCAAATTTTGGGCGCTGTGGCCGAAGCCAACATTGAAGTGGACATGATCATCCAAAACATCAGCAAGGATGGCAAAACCGACTTCAGCTTCACCGTGCATCGCAACGACTATGCACGCACCACTGACTTGTTGAAAGAAAAAGTACTGCCAGCACTGGGTGCCAACGAGGTGCAAGGCGACACCAAGATTTGCAAAGTGTCGATCGTCGGTATCGGTATGCGCAGCCATGTGGGTGTGGCCAGCAAGATGTTCCGCTCCTTGAGCGAAGAGGGCATCAACATCCAAATGATCTCAACATCGGAAATCAAAACCTCTGTGGTGATCGACGAGAAATACATGGAACTCGCTGTGCGTGCGTTGCACAAAGCTTTCGATCTGGATCAGTCGGCCGCCTAAGTTAGGGCATAATATGCACCTGCTGGAAACGTGACCGAGTGGCCGAAGGTGCTCCCCTGCTAAGGGAGTATGGGGTGTAGAGCCTCATCGAGGGTTCGAATCCCTCCGTTTCCGCCAGCATATATAAATCAAGGACTTAGCTAAGATTTGATTAGATTTTGACTTGTTCCTTGATGCATTCAACTGCTTGCAAATACCCATCAAAACTCACTTCCCTGTGGGTTTTTGGTGGGTTTTTTGTTTGGGGGCTTTTTAGTGCAGCTTGACGACTACGTAAAAGATCTGCGAACCCAATTTCCCGGTCAGTCTGTGTTGTTCACAGGCGACATCATGAAAATTTTGGGAAAAACAAAAAGATCTATCGAAGGGCTGATTGCGCGCAATGCGCTACCTTTCCAGCCTCAAAAACTAGGTGGTCGCTGGTGCGTCCCCTTACTTGATGTTGCGCATTGGCTGTGTGCAGGTGAACAGGTTACAAAAATAGCCAGCCCGGTTCAACCTACGGCAAGCAGTGCTCCTCGCAAACAGACCTCAAGCACCAGACCCAGCGGGCGAATAAGTCTGCGGGATGAGCTGGCAAGACTAAAGAAGGCGAGGACTTTTCAAGCCTTTTGTAACAAGCTTTCGTTGTTGATTAGTTCAGATGAGCAGGAATTCCTAGCGGAGATGCTCAGTGATGTATTGCCTTCAGAAATTCTGCGGCCAACAGCGATTGGCGAAGGTGATTATTGGTACAGGGTTGAAGAAGCGGATTTCGTCGAGCATCGCTTGGTTGTGACTCGAACTACCCATTTCTTAGGCATCCCAGATAGTCCGAATGCCGCAGAATTCTTGAGTACAAATGCAGCTGTACTGATCACCTTCAGTTTGGGCGCCAAAGTGATTGCACACGCATACAGGTTGAGGCAGGGTAGCTGGATGTTTTGTAAAAACTTCCCCAACTCTGAGCTTCTGATCGAAAAGTAAGCCTACCAGCCACGATGGGACTGGTAGGTCTGCGACAAGGCTTTCCGCCGTGTCTTTTTATCCTAAGAGTTCAGTGACACCGGCGTCAGTCGGTTTCCACATTCCTTGAGTTTCCTCGATCCATTTTGAACCCTTGATCGCTGCTAGCAACCTTCTGGCTGACATGTCCCGTGCAGAGTTGGTTGTACCTGTTAGCAGACCAGCGTCTAACGCTCTGAGTTTCCAAGCAGGAAAAGACATGGCGGTTGCCACTAGTTCACCAGTCTCTGGATCTGCCTCGATAAAAAGCTCAAGCGCACTGCGTGGTCTTGTCACCGTTGCAGGGGCCAAATTGACGAGTTTTAATGCGCCGCCATTTACTCGTTCAAGCCATGCGGGTCGCATAAGATCGGGAGGGAGCGAGTTTGCTTTTGTGACTTGCATCCGCACAAAGCGGTGCCGCTGTGCCTCGTCGATCTGAAATGATTTCGCTTCTTTGGACGTCATGACTCGCATAAGCACTTCAAGTCTGAATGCATCTGTGATCGCACCGCTTCCTCGGCTCGAATGTGAGCTAACCTCTTGTTGATGTTGGACAGACTTGGCTGCATGGCTGATTACAAGCACTGCAGCGCCAGTCGATATTGCTATTTTTTCAACAGCATTTGCCAGATCCCGCTGCGCAAGTTCATCCAGTTCGCGGCCTCTCGATAGTGCAATCGCTGGATCGAGTCCAACAAGGCGAACGTCGCCAAGTTGAGTGATGAACTTCAGCAGTTTTTCAAGTCGTTGTGGCTTCTTGTCATCATCAGATTCTGAGTTCGAGACGATTACACAATCTTTTCCAGCAGCAGCAAAGATGAAAAGTCGCTTGTGTACCAATGCGATTTCTTCATCACTCAAACTCATGGACTGAAAAATGGCATCGAGGCTCCTGTATGCATCCTCTGCAGTGTCTTCGGCAAGGATAAGGACAGCCTTGCCCGGTTTTGGAATGTTTAACCCAAGCGCTGATCTGCCGGTTGTTACCGCGATGGCCAACACTTTAAGCACTGTTGACTTTGAAGAAGCGCCGAGGCCTGTGATCAGTGCAGCCCTTCCTGCCCTAAAAATGGGTGATATGGCATAGTCCACCTCTTCAGATGCGATTCGATGTGTTTCGCGTAAGTCAAGAGGTTGCTCTAACCAGTCGAGGGTGGCACTAATGCTTTGTGCTCCGATTGGTTCAAGATTGCCATCGCCGTAAGGATGAGGTGGTCTACCCGCGAACGAGTCGAAAAGGCCTTGGATGTTATTCATTTCATTCCCCTAACATGACGATTGGCTTGGCGCAGTTGATCGAAATTGGTACTTTGAAAGATGGCTACATAGTCATCATTAAAATCGGACATGGTGGATGAAAAGACGTAGCCATTGGGGCCAAAATCTTTAGCGGCATTCATCGCTGCATCCAGCCCCGCTTTGTCGTTGTCAGCAAAGAACCAAACGTCTTGTTTGTCGCTCGCAAAGTTTTTTACTGCACTAAGATTTGAGGCGCCGAAAGTAGCCAGAACAGGCAGCCCCCCCAGTGCGATATGGATGGAGACCGCAGTCGCCCATCCTTCCGCGACACCCAAGATCGGACTTCCATCAGCATTGCCAATCATCAGTCCATTTCCGGATTTCCTTGTGCCGTCTACACAGAATTTGTTTTCCTGACGGTCGATGTACTCAATGCCTTGCAATTGGTAATCGCTGTCATGTATAGGCAGCACAAGGTTTTTCAGAATGGGTTCATAAAGTGCACCAAGCGGCAAGATACCTTTCTTCATGATGTATGGATGAAAAGCAGGTACATCAACACACTTCGCGAGCACTCTCAAGATTTCAGCCCTGTCCGCGCTATCCTTCTTGTCAATGCTGTGTGTTGCGAACGCACTTGAAACTCTGACTTGCTTGTATTGACGTGCATACCCGAACAGGTTTTTGCGAAGCCACCTTGCTGCTCCAACAAAATTCGGCGCATGTCCCATTGCGATCACGAGGTCAATCATCGAACCACCGCGTGGTGAACATGTGCACACAAAGCGCTCCGTCTTTTGGTCAACGCGAAATGACGGGTTATGATCGTCGTGGTCTGGAAGCGGGCAGTGCACATGTGTGTAACGAGCACGTTGATCGATGCCAAGCAAATCCAAAATTTCGGTTGCACGGCCATTGATGTCTTTGAGAATGTCAAAGTGTTTCATTACACACGCTCCATTCTTGAGAAGTTGGTGTGCGATCTATAGCTCAAAACTTTTGCATTTCTGAGCATCGGAAGTACGGTTTTCATTTCTAACGTCCAGAAATCAGCAGGCTGTCCAATTTTTCGATGAGTTTTGTAGTCATCGAAGTTTCCGTACTCAGCAATAAACAGATCGTCTTCGTACGGTATGACGTCTAAATAATAAAAATGCTCGCTAGCGGGCGTGGTCACTATGCGCCGTGTTAGCTCCCCTTTTGCTGGCATTAAAGTTCCCATCAGATGTTTGAACTCATCACCCCAAGGAGAAATCTCGACGTCTTCTGGGTAGCGAACTTCAGAGTCGCGAGTATGTCGTTCGAAATCCCAGCCATGCACATACCATCGAACCGCAATTTGTGCAATTTTTTTGAACGATACATGTGTTCCTTTCCCCAGCTGCCAGCAAGACTTACGCTTGTTCCAAGAAACTTTGCCTCGAATTAACACATCTACGCGATCACTGATACATGTTCTTAAATCCCATTTTGAATTGAGGACCCCAGCCTCTTGAGCTATTTTAAAAATAGCTTGTATTGCAAATGCTGGAGATCGTTGGTTTGGATTGGACCAGATGAGTGCGGAAAACAGTGCATGGTCTTGCAGGCTGTATCCGCCAATTTCGACGATTGATTTTGTTGACATTTTTACCCCTTGTTTAAAGGCCTGCCACACAATGCAGCAGGTCCTTCTTACGTAATCGCGGCCTTTTTCATGTTGTTAAGGGTGAATCTAAAAATATTTTTCAAACTTCAAAATTGGCCGTTTCTAATTAACTCAAGGCCCCGTGAGGAGTAACAACAACAACACCCTTAAGGGTGTTGTTGTTGTTACTCTGCTTAAGGGTCTTCAGAAGAGAAGTGTTGAGCTGTTGGTGCTGGCTAAGGGAAATCGGTCTATTTGGTCTGGTTTTATATTTACAGTTAATAGTGACAGTTAAGATGTTATAATGTGTCACCTCTTTACGAATCAAGCTATGCAAGTGAAAACCTTCACCATTGATCAGCTGTGCACACTGACTGATTTTCCAAAGCGCACGGTTCGCTACTACATCCAGCTTGGTTTGGTTGACAGGCCAATTGGCGAAACGCGATCTGCTCACTATCTCGATGCTCATTTAGAGCAACTGCTGCGAATCAAGAAGCTCACGGATGCTGGTGTGTCTCTTGATCGCGTTCGTGAGGTTTTGGCTGGTGACGTGAGTCCTGTCCCGGAACGGCAAAAACGCCCCGGCTCTGTCGAGGTCAAAAGTCACCTGTTCATCAGTCCCGGCATTGAGCTACAGATCTCGCCTGAGCAGGCTGGTATGACACCAGAGCAGGTGAGGGCACTGATCAAGTCAGTGATGGCCGCAGCACACAAGGTGCTCACAGGTAAGGGGGCATCTGAATGACTATTTCTGATGCGGAAACATATTTCTACGAATCGACAAAACACCAACTTGGAGCCATTTGATGAACACGCACACAGGATTAAAAAATGATTTGGGTCAAAACGTTGCGCTGAAATCAGTTCATCTTGACGGACGCGTTGATGGATTGTTGATGTCCATGAAGATTCGTCAAAGCTATTTAAACGACTCGGCAGAAACCATCGAGGCCAGCTACACCTTTCCAGCTGGCTGGGGTTCAAACTTGCTTTCGTTCAGTGTCGAACTGAATGGCAAACGCATGCAGGCCGTCGCGTTGGAAAAGCAAAAGGCAGAAAAAGACTACGAAAAAGCCATTGAAGAGGGTGATACCCCAGTCATGATTGAGAAGTCACTCTTGGGTTTGTACACCGCCAACCTCGGAAACCTCAAAGCTGGTGAGAGCGCCATCATTGAAATTGAGTTTGCGCAGCTGCTTAGATTTGAAGCTGGACGTTTGAAGATTACGGTTCCCACAGTCATTGGTGAACGGTACGGTGACGCACAGGCTCAAGGGCATGTCGCGCAGCATCAAAGCGTTGAAGTAGACCACTTGGTTGAATATCCCTTCACCGCTTGTCTTGATATTTTTGGTACTGCCGCGACTGGTGTGATCTCTTGCTCGAGCCATAACGCTGAGATTTTGGTCATCGAGGACGGGCAGCGCGTCGCACTGAAACGTGGCGGTTTGTTGGATCGAGACTTCGTTGTCGTAATCGATGAACTTGAGGGCGAGTCATTTGCATTGACAGCTGCAGATGATGATGGGTACACAGTTGTGGCTAGTTTTTGCCCTAAATTACCAGAGCAAGATTCGAAGCCGCTGGCTTTAAAGATCTTGGTTGATTGCTCAGGATCAATGCAGGGAGAAAGCATCTCTCAAGCGCAAGAGGCTCTCTATGAGTTGAGTCTCAAGCTTGGACCTGATGACGCTATTTCTTACAGTAAGTTTGGTACGACTGTTGTTCACACATCAAAGGGTTTAGAAAAATGTTCATCCAAGTATTTAAAGGACGTTTTAGCGCGAGCAATTTTTGACACGCAAGCCAACCTTGGCGGTACTGAGTTGCAATCTGCACTCACTTCGACATTCAACCTGAGCGGAGGCGAAGTCTCAAAAAAGGGCTGCGATTTACTGCTGATCACGGATGGCGATGTTTGGGACATCGAGGAAGTGGTCGCACAAGCTAAGAAGTCAAACCACAGAATTTTCGCTATCGGTGTTGGTTCTGCTCCCGCCGAAAGTCTGTTGCGAGAGCTTGCTGAGCAAACAGGAGGCTCATGTGAGCTAGTCACCCCGAGCGAGAGCATTGCAGAGTCCGTCATGCGAATGACAAAACGCATGCGCTCGTCGAGAACTTCAGCAATGCATATCGATTGGAACGGGGACGTAGTTTGGCAGTCTGCATTGCCTAAGCAGGTCTTTTCTGACGAGACTGTGCATGTGTTTGCGAAGCTAAAGCACAAGCCTCAAGCAATGCCGGTGCTTAGATGGTCGGTTGGCGAGGAATCCTTTGCAGCTTCACCTTCCGATGTGGAGCTGCGAACCGACAACACGCTTCCCCGACTGACTGCAGGTGTGCGTCTGCAGGCCACGAACAATGAGGCCGAGGCGACTCTGCTGGCATTGCAATATCAATTGGCCAGCAAGTACACCAACTTGCTTCTTGTTCATATTCGTGCCGAAGAGGATAAAGCTGAAGGTTTACCAACTCTGCAGAAAATCAGCCAGATGCAAGCTGCTGGTTGGGGCGGTTTTGGACAAGTAGATAGTTCGGCAGCTTCGGGGCGGATGCGTTTTGGAAAGAATGCACCTTCTTACAACGCCATGAGTGCACCACCTGTCTGGCGGTCTTGTCGATCGAGCGCTACCCCCAGCTTCGATGTGAAATCATCTGGTGGTATGGATGACTTCGACATCCCAGCATTTCTTAGAAGCAACGATATTGATGACATCTCGGAAGATATTCAATTCGGTAGCAAGCAGTTTGAAGACGATGGTTTCACACCTGAAATGCTGCTTGAGATGTTTAACCGTCTTTCAGTGACAACCACAAAATTCAGCGACATCACAGGAGCGCTGACAGTTGATGTCTCAAGCGCTCATTTATGGAAGGTACTTGGAGACGCAGCCAAAGGTGATGGGCATCTCGACAATCTTGACTATTACTGGGCTTGTTTGATTAACTGGTTATCTCATCATGTGTTTGGAATTGTTTCGCTGACCAGACACGCTCAACGCATTCTCAACGCTGAGCTTGGAAAGTTTGATCTAACGAAACAATCTGAGGCTGAGAAAGTATTTGAGCAGGCTTACCCCAAAGTCGGCAAAAACGTTTGGGGTGCGGGACAAGCTAATGTGGCCCCAACCTTGATCGAGCGCTTCAAAAAGTTCATTCAACGCAGTTGAGTGGCTCACTCTGTGAGCTTTTGACTCCAGAGAATTGGCTCGTTTCGGCTGAATGGCTGCCGAGTAAACTTTGTGTCTAAATTGGCCATTTTTAGGATGTCAGAATGAGAACAACTGACACCTGCTGGGCCAGTTTTTCCTTTGAACTTTCTCAAATAACAAAATTATGTCGTTGTACGCCCCCGGTTCAAGAGTTCTCATTCGAGACGAGGAATGGCTCATCCGTCGTGCCGATCCATCCGCAGACGGCGGATCTTTACTCACCTGTGATGGCATCTCCGACTTGGTTCGTGGCCAAAGCGCACTGTTTCTCACAGCGCTAGAGGACGACATCGAAGTTCTCGACCCTGCCGAGACACTGCTGGTGCCAGACGAGAGTCCCACATACAACGCTACCATGCTCTATTTAGAGAGCCAGCGTCGTCGTACCGTTCCCAACGACACACGTATCCACTTAGGGCACCGTGGTGTTATGAATGTCGTGCCTTATCAGCTTGACCCAGCACTTCAGGCTCTCAAGCAACCACGTGCACGTATCTTGATTGCCGACTCAGTTGGCCTCGGTAAAACGCTTGAGGCGGGGGTGTTGGCTAGCGAGTTGATTCAACGGGGGCGAGGCAAGCGCATTTTGGTTGTTACGCAGAAAGCCATGCTCACGCAATTCCAAAAAGAGTGGTGGAGCCGTTTTTCTATTCCATTAGTCCGTTTGGATTCCATGGGTTTGGCCCGTGTGCGCAACCGCATTCCCGCCAATCACAACCCGTTCAATCACTTCGATCGAAGCATCATCTCCATTGACACGCTGAAAAGCAATCTCGAGTACCGCAACTATCTTGAGAACGCTTGGTGGGACATGATCGTCATTGACGAATGTCACAACGTGGCTGCGAGGGCCGGGGAGCAGGGGCTGGCCAAGCGAGCCAAGCTTGCACGTTTGCTCGCAACTCGTTCGGACACTCTGATCCTTCTGTCCGCCACTCCGCACGATGGCTCGGCCCGAAGCTTTGCGTCTCTCATGGCGCTGCTTGACCCCACAGCTATTTCTGATCCAGATGACTACACCCCTGACGATTTCAAAGACAAGGGTTTGGTCATTCGTCGCTTCAAGCACCACATCAAAGACCAAGTCTCTGCTGATTTTCAAGAGCGCATCACCACATGTCTGCGTCAAGCCGCCAGTGCGCAGGAAGAGGCTGCTTATCGCTCATTGATCGACATTCCGTTCACCCAGAACGGTCAGCACAAAGGTGGCAAGCAACAGCAGTTGCAACGCGTTGCCCTGCAAAAGGGTTTGTTTTCTAGCCCTGCTGCTGCGCTGGAATCTGCCAACAAGCGCATTGAACTACTGAAGCAAAAATCAGCCCCCACAGCAGAGGAGGGAACTGAAGTTGCACACTTGCAAGACTTCGTTGCTACGCTGAAGCCATTGGTTGAAGATGAGTCTGCCGCAGGCTTTAGCAAATATCAGCGCTTACTCAGTCACTTGAAAAGTGCAGATTTCAGCTGGAACTCGCAAGATGCGACAGACCGTTTGGTCGTCTTCTCTGAGCGTATTGAAACGCTTCACTGGTTGCAAAAGCAGCTCGTCAAAGATCTCAAACTTAAGCCTCAACAGATCGACATTCTTCATGGTGGTATGCCCGATACCGACCAACAAGAGATGGTCGAACGCTTTGGTCGTCAAGACGACACCATTCGCGTGCTGTTGTGTTCAGACGTAGCGAGTGAAGGCCTGAACCTTCATTACTTCAGTCATCGCTTGGTGCACTTCGACTTGCCATGGTCCCTCATGGTCTTTCAGCAGCGTAACGGTCGTGTGGACCGTTATGGCCAAAAGCATCAGCCCCATATCGTTTACTTGTTCACGGAAGCTGTTACGGAGCACATCAAGGGTGACCTGCGTATTCTTGAAATTCTGCAAAACAAGGATGAGCAAGCGAACAAAAACTTGGGTGATCCGTCGGCCTTCCTGAATGTTTTCGATCCCGAGAAAGAAGCTGAAAAAGTTGGTGGATTCATGGCCGAAGGCCTGACCCCAGAGCAAGTTGAAACGACGCTTGATCAAGTTGCGGGAAACAAACAAGACAACGAGGGCGATTGGATGCTCACGCTGTTTGGTGGCGGCGAGGCCAGCAGGCCAGCAGAGTCCAGCGCTACCCCTGCCGCAGAGGAAAAAGGTTCCAGCCTCGACCATATTCACGACCCCAAATCGCTTTTCAAAAGCGACTTTCACTACGCCACCACAGCGCTCACTCAAATCAATCAAGGCGAAACAGTTTGCCCTTGGACGAAAGTCGATGACGAGCAACTCATCAGTCTGACTGCGCCACTCGATCTACAAGACCGTTTGCGTCAGCTGCCTCGCGAAGCTCAAGCTGAAAACGATCACTACTCTCTCAGCGCTGACCGCGAGCGTATGGCTGATGCCATTGAGCAGGCGCGTCAAGCTCGCGCTGAAGATGAGACGTGGCCTAAGCTGCACTACCTATGGCCCCAGCACCCCATCATGGAATGGTTGGGTGATAGAGTTTTGACGCACTTTGGTCGCCATCGTGCACCATTGCTGCAGAGCGCCAAGCTGAATGCCGGTGAACAAGCCTTCATTTTTATGAGCGTGGTGCCAAACCGCAAAGGCCAGCCCCTCATGGTGGAGTGGCAAGTGGCGACGCGTCAAGGCGACCAAGGCACCTTTAAGTTAGAGCCATTTGAGTCTTTTGCCGAGCGTGCAGGTCTTCAAGCCAATGGCCTACCAAACCGCGGGCAGAACGCAGATTACCAATCGGTTGTTTCGTCCATGCAAGTGGCTTTGCCTGATGCTGTGGCCACGATGCATGAGTTCATGGCTCAGCAGCAATCGCAGTTTGCTGCGCAACTTGAGACACGTCTTAAATCAACGTTGGATGAACTCAAGCGCCTGCAGGACAAACAAATCGTTCAGCTTGAACTGCGACTAGAAAACCAAATCGAAACGGTCAAGCGCAGCAGGTTCGAGACACGTAGCCGCCAGATTGGCCATGTCTTTGATGACTACCGGAACTGGGTGCAAGACACCCTCACGACTGAACCTAAGCCTTGGATTCAGGTGCTTGCTGCAGTAGTAAATCCTGTTGTATAGTGAAATCGCGACAAAAATTGAAATTAAATAGACTTTAAGCGACAAACTGCAGCATGGCCGGTCCACTAAATCTCAAAAACGCGACAACGGATACAACCTTGATTTTGTATCCGGAGATCACCTCCGCCCAAAAACGAGCGGTTCAAAGGGATATCCAAGCTGGCAAATTGACGCGCATTACAACAGGCATTGTGAGTAGTTTGCCTGAGGCGGATTGGCCCAATGTGATCGCGCGCGAGCGCCTGCGCGTGCTTGCGGCTATGTTTCCCGGTGCAGTGCTCAGTCATCGCACTGCTTTCAATGGCGGGCAGCCCGAAGAAGGTGTGGTGCACTTAACGCACAGCTTCAAACGTACCGTGCAGCTGCCGGGTCTAACGGTCATGCTCTGGAAAGGTCCGCCTCCCGCACCGGGGGACGCTCCCATGCTGGGGCGTGACTTGTACTTCCCATCCTTGCCTCGCTTGTTGCTTGAGAACCTGCAACCCAGCCGTGCGCCTCATCGTCGCTCTGTCGGGCGTGAAGCTGTTGAAAAACGCCTCCTCGAAACTTGTGATGCCCGAGGCGAAGATGCCTTGTCCCAGCTGCGCGAACAAGCACGTGGCTTGGCTCCCGTTTTAGAGCTAGAAGCTGAATTCAAGGTGCTTGATGATTTGGTCGGCAGCATTTTGGGCACTCGTGCGTCCCAGCTAACCACCCCAGAAGGCATCGCACGCACGGCGCATATGCCCTATGACCCGAAGCGCTTGGCGCTGTTTGAGCAGCTCGCTGCCCAGTTGCGGTCTACCCCCTTGGCGCAGCCACCTGCGGTGGTGCAGACCGAGGCTGCGCGAGCCAACTTTGCTTTTCTCGAGTCGTATTTCAGTAACTTCATCGAGGGCACCGAGTTCGATGTGCAGCATGCACGTGCGTTTGTCCTGCAAGGCCAGCCCATTGCCGAGCGCCCCAAAGACTCGCATGACATTCTTGGCGTATTTCGACAAGCGCTGCAGCCTAGCTGGGCATTACAAACACTGGCAAGTGGTGAGCCTGTGTTGAATCAGCTACGCGCTCGACATGCAGATCAAATGCAAGAGCGCCCTGAGGTCGGTCCGGGTGAATTCAAAGTTTTGGCCAATCGTGCTGGTAACACCGAGTTTGTTGCCCCTCAATTAGTGCGAGGCACGCTGGTTCAAGGTACGCAATTGCTGCCCAGCGTTCCAGCCGGCACAGCTAGGGCATTGCTGGCTATGTTCATCGTTTCAGAGGTGCACCCTTTTACCGACGGCAATGGTCGTTTGGCCCGCTTGGTTATGAATGCCGAACTTTCCGCTGTTGGCAGCTGCCGAATCATCGTGCCCACGTTGTTCCGCGAAGAGTACCTCGACAGCCTACGTGCGCTCAGCCGACAAGGCGATGCGGCACCTTTCATCGCTGCCATGCAAAAAATTCACCGCTGGACCGCGGCATTTCGCTTTCAAGACTTGGACGACACCATTGCCCAAATGGCGCAATGCAATGCCTTTGAACGCTCGCCCATCCAGTTCAAGCTACTCACTCCATCTACCAACAGCCCGACAGCGGCTGGATCTTAAACATGCCTGTTCTTGACGCCGTCCAAACCTTCGCTGGCATTGCCAACGAGAACGAGTTTTATAGCCACCACTATTTGGCTGAAGTTTTCAAAGGCGACATCAAAGCCAAGCTGGAAGCTTGGGAATCTGCTGAAGCAGAGCACCCCGGCGAAGAGGTATTTCGCTCCCCGCACAAACGCCTTCAAGGCTGGGCGCAAAAATGGTTTGTTGTGCGTGGCCAGATTGGCCGCGCTAAAGACGATGCTGAAAAGCTCGCACTCTTTACCCAGTTGCAATCTGGCTTGCTTGAAGCATTGGGCTACACCATTAGAAAAGATGCAGCTGAACAGCCCGTCGAGCTGGTAGCAGGGCAAGCTATCCCCTTGTGGAGTCTGCTGGCCAAAGACGCTAGTGCGCATGCAAGTGCAGCCCAGTTGGCTTTGCAGCCACCGCAGCTGGCCATCGTGCCCGCTTATCGGCCCGGTGCTGAAGATGAAGACTTGCTAGATCACATACTCACCAGCTTGCACTATGCAGGGGCCGATGTCCCCACGCTGCTGGTCGGCGAGAGCTGGGATAGCTTGGTGTCTGAAGCCATCTTTGGTGCAGATCAAGCCCCACGTTACGTGTTGTTGGTTGGCCTGAATGAGTGGCTGCTTTTAGACCGTTACAAATGGCCGCAAAACCGCGCCTTGCGTTTTGATTGGTCTGAAATTCTCGACCGCAAAGACTCTGCCACGCTGCAAGCCGCTGCTGCATTGCTGCACAAGACGAGCTTGGCCCCGGGTGAGGGCAACAGCCTGCTTGAGAGCTTGGACGAGAACGCCCACAAACACGCCTTTGGTGTGAGTGAAGACCTCAAGCACGCATTGCGCGAAGCCATCGAGCTGTTGGGCAACGAAGCGGCCAACCAACTGCGCCAACAAGCTTATGAGTCCAACAGAGGTTTCTTCAGCGGTAAAAACCAGCTTGACCCTGCAGACCTGAGCTTGGAATGTTTGCGCATGGTGTACCGCTTGCTCTTCATGTTCTACATCGAAGCGCGACCAGAGCTGGGCTACGTTCCCATTGCCAAGAGTGAGGTTTACCTCAAGGGCTACAGCCTTGAGTCTTTGCGCGACCTCGAGCTGAAAAACCTCAACACGCCTCAAGCCAGAGATGGAGTTTACTTCGACAAAACCCTGCGACGCTTATTCAAGCTCGTGGCGCAAGGTTGTGGCTTGTCTGAGCAGCATGACATCCATTCAGTTGCTGGTGCCAAAGACACGTTTGCGTTGGCACCATTGGATAGCCGTTTGTTTGACGAAACCACCATGCCATTGTTGGCTAAGGTCGAGTTTCCCAATCATGTTTGGCAAACCATCATTCGCCTTATGTCACTTTCACGTGCCAAGGGTAAAAATAAAAGAGGCCGCGTCAGCTACCAACTGCTGTCTATCAACCAGTTGGGTGCCGTGTATGAAGCCCTGCTCAGCTACCGCGGTTTCTTTGCTGCGGAAGATTTGTACGAAGTCAAACCCGGCAAGAGCAAAGGCAAAGCCGCAGACGAAGCCAGTGGTGACGACAGCGACGAAGAAGCTGAAGTAGAAGAGTCCAGTAGCCGTGGCCGCAGCGCCGAAAGCACGGGTGACGACAAGCTAGACAACGCATGGTTCGTTCCTGCCAGCCGCTTAAGCGACTACACCGACGACGAAAAGGTTTATGACGTCAACGAGGCGGGCCATCGCCAACTGCGCAAGCACCCGCGTGGCAGCTTTGTTTACCGCTTGGCAGGTCGTGACCGCCAAAAAAGTGCAAGCTATTACACCCCGCAGGTGCTGACGCAGTGCTTGGTCAAATACGCCTTGAAAGAGCTGTTGGGCAGTGACCGAGTGAAGTGTGCGGACGACATCCTTACCCTTACGGTGTGTGAGCCAGCCATGGGCAGTGCTGCGTTCTTGAACGAAGCAGTGAACCAGCTGTCGGAAGCATACCTAGAACGCAAGCAAGCCGAGCTAAAGCAGCGCATACCGCACGACGTCTACCCGCAAGAGCTGCAAAAAGTGCGCATGTATTTGGCAGATCGCAATGTGTACGGTGTTGACTTAAACCCCGTCGCTGTAGAGCTGGCCGAAGTGTCTATTTGGCTCAATGCCATTTATGGCGAGACGGACAGCAAAGGCCAGCCCTTGCCAGCTCGTGTGCCATGGTTTGGCTACCAACTGTTCAACGGCAACAGCTTGATTGGTGCCCGCCATCAGGTATACAAAACGAGCAGCTTGGATAAGAAGGCTAAGCCCGCTTGGCACGAAGAGCCACCGCGCCGAGCCACCGCAGAACAGCCACGCCAACCAGACGAAATTTGGCATTTCTTATTGCCTGATCCCGGCATGGCTGACTACACCGACAAAACAGCTAAGGCACTTTACAAAGAAGAATTCGATCATCTCAAAACGTGGCGCAAAGCTATGCTCAAGCCACTTGAGCCACATGAGCTGGCCCGTTTGCAACAGCTCAGCACCCGTGTGCAAGAGCTGTGGCACGAACACACCCAAGCATTAGCGAGAGACCGTAATCGCACTGAGGATCAGCTGACTGTGTGGCCCCACGCTGCCAAAGCCTCAGAGGTCGGTCCCATAAGTCGAGCCGCAAAAGAAGCCATCCGCAAACAAGGTTTGCTGAATGAAGATGGCGACTTGGCTACCCCGTTCCGTCGCCTTAAATTGGTGATGGACTATTGGTGTGCCTTGTGGTTCTGGCCCATCACCGGCGCTAAGCAGCTGCCAAGCCGCGAAGAGTGGTGGATGGAAGTTGGCGCTATTCTGGAAGGCAACATCGTTGACATCGGTTTGCAGCCCGGCCTTGACTTGCAGCCTACCGAGCCAGAGGCCCCGCAAGTTATCGTGCCAGAGGTGCAGCCCACTTTCTTTGGGATGGAAACACAGTTGCCTCTGGCGCAAGCTGCCGATCAACCCAACCTGCATGACAAGCTGGGCCAATTACGCATTGGTAAGTTACGTCAACACTTCCCGCGTATTGCACTGGTCGAAGCCGTAGCTGTTAATCGCCGGTTTATGCATTGGGAGCTGTGCTTTGCCGACGTGCTGCTAAAGCGTGGCGGTTTTGATTTGATATTGGGGAATCCACCTTGGTTGAAGGTGGAGTGGAACGAGTCCGGTATTTTGGGTGAACGTAACCCTGTGTTTGCTATTCGAAAAATAAGTGCGAGTGAATTAGCAAAGCTGCGAGCTGAGGCTTTCGAGCAATTTTCTGGCTTGCAAAAGGCTTGGACTGAGGAGCTTCAAGAAGCCGAGGGTACACAGAAGTTTTTGAACGCGGTTCAGAACTATTCGCTATTGAAGGGGGTGCAGACTAATCTCTACAAATGTTTTATACCGTTGGTTTGGAGCTTAAATAGTTCGATTGGTGTTAGCGCTCTATTGCACCCTGAAGGGCCATACGATGATCCAAATGGCGGGATACTCAGAATGGCCATTTATCCAAGGTTGCGAAAGCATTTTCAATTTCAAAATGAGTTTCAGTTATTTGTCGGAACAAATGATCATGGGCGTATGAAATTTGGATTGCATGTGTATGGACAAGAGCAGTCAAAAGTGAATTTTGAAAATATTTCGAACTTGTTCACACCAGCAACCGTTGACGCTTGCTATCAGATCAATGACTCTTCTGTTGTCGGAGGCATCAAAGATGAGAATGGGAAATGGAACACAACTGGACATAATGATCGAATTGTCACCGTTGATGATTTTGCGTTGTCGATTTATGCCAAGTTGTACGATGAATCCGGTACGCTAAATAGATGCGCAAGATTACCTGCTTTGCATGCTGGTACTTTAA
>JACCDQ011391377.1_pt1 | contig 16280 bp, 15 predicted proteins | sample 7446031 | NCBI WGS metagenome assembly JACCDQ01 (sample SAMN15323442, study PRJNA562643) | freshwater metagenome | isolation source: river surface water | place: USA:Blue River Watershed | collected 2017-08-17
ACGCCTCCACTGACCTCGCCACGCTTCTCTATCGCGCCGAGCACTTCAAGGCCGACGAGATCGTCTACGTCACCGACGGACGGCAGCAGGACCATTTCCATCAGCTTTTCCTGACCGGCGCCAAATGGTTCAAGGCCTCGGACCGCAAGCTGCCGCGCCTCCGCCACGTCTGGTTCGGCACGATCCTCGGCGAGGACGGCAAGGCCATCAAGACCAAGTCCGGCGAGCCGGTCCGCCTGCAGGAACTCATCGACCAGGCCGAGAAGCTCGCGTACGAAGCCGTCACTGGCAAGAACCCCGACCTCTCCGAGGCGGAGCGCAGGGCGATCGGCAAGGCCATCGGCGTCGCCGCCATGCGTTACGCCGACCTGTCGTCGCACCGCACGATGGACTACACCTTCTCGTGGGGCAAGCTGCTCGCCTTCGAAGGCAACACCGCTCCGTACCTCATGTACGCCGTCGTGCGCGTCCGTTCGATCTTCCGCAAGAGCGGCCTGGCCGTGGGGCAGGGCGAAGAAGGCGCGACCGACCCGGAAACCCCGGCGGAGATCGCGCTCGCCCGCAAGCTGCTGGCGTTCACCGCCGCGCTCGACCAGGCGCTCGAAGAACTCCGTCCGCACCACCTCTGCACCTACCTGCACGAACTCGCCGCCGCCTACGGCACTTTCTACGCCGCGGACAGCGTCATCGTCGACGACCCTGCCGTGAAGGCCCGCCGCCTCATGCTCTGCGCGCGCACCTGCGCCGTCATGGAAACCGGCCTGCGCCTGCTCGGTATCGAGCCGGTGGAGCGGATGTAAGCGAAACCAGCCAGAGGCTGGGTTCGAATCCCATCTTCTCCGCCAATTTCATTTTGTTATATGGCTAAAACCCTGAATTTAGGGGTGAGCCATTAGCAGAGTTAGGCAAATTTAGCGCAGTTGGGCAAAAGCTTGTCCGCAAACTGTCCGCAGCGAGCCAAGGCTTTTGCGTTTGTCCCCATGGGTTGGAAAGATTCGTGCGGAACTTCCGCAGATCAATCTACGCGGGCGATATCGAGGCAGCCGAGCGGCTGTACGTCCGGCTTCTGGGCTACGGCTTCACCGCTCAGCGCTTCGAGCAGGGTATTAAGGCATCAGAGCCCCTGGCTGAACTGTCGGCCAAGGATGGATCGCAGAAGGCCTTTATCGATGGTCTTAGCCCGTACGGCCGCCGGATGCTCGATAAGGCCCTCGCTTATGAAAACAGACTATCCTCCCTTAAGGTCGACGCTCGGCGCCTATTCCCGATGGAGATAAAAGGTATCCCTACGGCCACAGGTAAGGTGATTCGGATGTATCAGGACAGTCCTAGAGATGATCTGCTTGGGCAAGGGATGCGGAAGTAGCAAATGGAATGGCCATTTTTAGCTGTCGTTGTTTAATCAAAACGAAACTCGAGCCTTACTGATTTGCGCGGATTTTGGGATATTTTTGATTAAATCACCCTCGAGCAATATTTCAACTAGCCCCATCTAGAGTGACCTGACCAGCCTGCGATCCTCGATCCTTTCTTTGATACTATTGTGGGATGGCAGGCTTCGAATTTTTAATCTGATCGCCCTCGGGGTTGAGCCGTAGAAGCCGAAGCGCGTTGAGTGTCACGAGGATGGTCGCACCAGTGTCGGCGAGGATGGCGGCCCAGAGTCCTGTCAGGCCCAACACCGTGGTCGCGAGGAAGACGAGCTTGAAACCGAAGGCCAACGCGATGTTCTGGCGGATGTTCGTCATAGTCGCGCGGGACAGTCGAATCAGGGTCGCGACATCCGTCACCCGGTCCCGGAGGATCGCGATGTCGGCCGTCTCGAGCGCGACGTCGGTGCCAGACCCCATCGCCACGCCGACGTTCGCCTGCTTAAGGGCCGGAGCGTCGTTGATCCCGTCGCCCACCATCATGACGCCGCCCTGCTCAGCCATCTCGCGGATGGCCTTAGACTTGTCCGCGGGCATCATGTCGGCTCGGAATTCGAGGCCTAAGCCGCTGGCGATGGCGGCCGTGGTGCGCGGGTTGTCTCCTGTCAGCACCACGGAGGAAACTCCCATTGATTTCAGTTGCCGCACCGCCTCGCGGACGTCCCTACGGGGCTCGTCCCTCACCGCGATGAGCCCCAAGGGGCCGTTGTCCCGGAACACCGCCACGGCTGTCTTACCCTCCGCTTCGAGACTGGCCGCCTTGCGCAGGCCCTCCTCGCTCAGGCCTCCGTTCTTCGCCGCATGGCGGGGGGAGGTTATCCAGGCGGGGGTGCCGGTGACGGTGGCCGTCGCCCCTATGCCGGCAATCACCTTGGCGTTGCTTGAATGGGCCGGCGAGACCTTCGCCGCTCTGGCCCGCATCAGGATCGCGACGGCCAAGGGGTGGCTCGAACTCGTCTCTATGGCGGCCGCCACGGCGAGCACTTGTTCTTCGCTGGTCTCGCCGAATGTGACCACGTCGGTCACGACGGGGCGCCCGTAGGTCAGCGTGCCGGTCTTGTCGAAGGCCACATGCGACACTTTTGCGGCGGCCTCGATGACCGCCCCTCCTTTCATGAGGAGCCCGCGGCGGGCACCGACGGATAGCGCCGCGGCGATCGCGGCGGGCACGGAGATGACCAGGGCGCAGGGGCATCCGATCAGGAGCAGCGAGAGGCCCCGGTAGGTCCAAGTCTCCCAAGGCTGTCCAAATATGAGGGCAGGCACCGCCATCAGCAGGGCCGCTGACGCCACGATGGCCGGCATGTACCATCGGCTGAACCGCGCGATGAAGCGTTCGGTCGGCGCACGCGCGGCCTCGGCCTCCTCGACCAGACGGATGATGCGGGCGATCGTGTTGTCCTCCTGGGCCTTGGTGACCCGGACCTTGAGGGCAGCCTCGGTGTTGATCGATCCGGCGAAGACAGGGTCACCCGGGCCTTTCGTCTTGGGCACGCTTTCCCCTGTCACGGGGCTTTCGTCGATGCCTGAAGATCCTTCGACAATCTCGCCGTCCGAGGGTATGCGGTCGCCCGGACGCACCAGGACCAGCTGGCCCACGAGCAGGTTCGCCGCAGGCACTTCCCGCGGGACGCCATCCTCGAGTAGTCTGGCCGTCTTGGGGACCAGGTCGGCGAGCGCGCGAATGCCTTGCCGCGCCTTGCCGGCGGCCACGCCCTCCAGCAGCTCGCCCACGGCGAACAGGAAGACAACGACGGCCGCCTCTTCCGCGGCTCCGATGAACAGCGCGCCGGTCCCCGCTATCGTCATCAGGCTTTCAATCGTGAAGGGACGCCCTTCGCGCAGCGCGGCGAAGGCGGTCCTCGCCACCGGCGCCAGTCCGATCAGGCTGGCCCCGACGAAAGGCCATTTGCCTGCGCCCGGGGTGAAGTGCTCGACGGCCCATGAGACGCAGATGAGCAGCGCCATGGAGATGGCAAGCCGGCCTTTCCCCGTCTGGTGCCAGTTCGTTTCGAATAGTTCATTGTCATGGCATCCGCAGCTGCCGGTATTCTTTGTTCCCGCGGAGGAATTCCTACAGCCGCCGTCGTCCACACTGTTCTTGCTTGGTGGTGTCAGGGGTTCCATCTAGACTGATTCTGGTTTCAGCCTGCTTGGTTGTCACGGTTGCATTCGCGTCTGGTGACCCGATCGCCATCCCTTCTCAGGCATTTCGACATGCCGCTTGACTTCGTCTAGGCCCCCTCTTACTAAAAGGGTCGTGTTCGCAGTCCGATCCAGGCTTTTCGCTTGCCTCGCCCTATTTCTCTGGGCGTCGTCCGGGCTGCTCGCTTCCGATGCTTGCGTCTGTCCCGAGGAGTCCTCCTGCGAGCATGCCGGCAAGGCCTGCACCCGCCCCGACGACTGCTCCGACTGTGTCTCGCCGGCTTCCGCTGTCGCGCTCGCTGATGAACCTTTGGCTCTCGCTGATTTGGTCAAGGTTTCGGCCCGCAAACCTTTTCAGCCTGAGTTCCATGTCTACTCGGTCCGCCGCATCTCCTCGTGCGCCGCGGAAACTTTTCGGTTATCGGCTTCCGATGTTCTTCGTCCGCCTGCCTTGAGGGCGGGGACGATGTGTCTGCGGGTCTGATTCGGTCCTAGGTCGGCGGCTTGTCCGCCCTTCATCCCTACGACCGCGACGGCCGTAGGGAGTGACGTATCATTATGCCGTCGTCCAAGGGGGCACCCTGGGCACGCGCCCGCATGCATCCAAATCCATGACCATTTTCCGATTCCTATCTCCGATTCTCCTTCTTCCTGGCCTGCTCTGTGCGGCCGAAACTCCATCGCCCGCTCCGGTCGATGTCGCCGAACTGGTCCGCCAGGCGGTCGAGTCCAACCCGGAGCGCCAGGCCTATGTCGCCGCCTTGGCTGCCGAACGCGAGTCTGGTTCGGCTGCCTCATCCAACCCGGATCCGGTGCTGTCCCTTGAGGTCGGCCGTAAGCGTCTGCGTGATGCGGGTGGGGCTTTTCTGGATGAAGGTCAGGTCTGGACGGCTTCGCTGAGCCAGACTTTCGAATGGCCGGAGCGGCTGCGCCTCCGCCGGGCCATCGCCGATCGCCAGATCGAGGCCGCTAAGCTCGGCTTGGGCCGATTCGAGCAGGCGCTCGAGGCTAAGGCCACGGTACTCGCTTACCGCCTGTCCCGCGCCCAGGTTCGCGCCCAGGCTTGCGAAGAAGTCGCCGAGCGTTTCGCCGGCCTGCGTAAGGCCTTGGTCGGACGCGATCCTTCCGGTCCTGCCCCGACCATCGAACTGCGTTCGGTCGAGGCCGCCGAGGTCGTCGCACGCCGTCGTGCCGAGGAGGCGCGCCTGGCGCTCCAGCAGGCCTTGCTGGAGATGAACCAGCTGCGCGGCGCGCCTTCGCTCGCTCCGCTCGCCGTCAAGGCCCCGGTGCTCGCGCTCAAGGATGCCCCGAAACTCGAGGAGCTCCTGGCCGCCGCTCCGCAGGGCAACTTCTCCTACCGCATGCAGGTGCTCGAATCCGAGCAGATGAGCCTACAGTCCGACCTCGCGCGCTCGGATAGCGTGCCGGGTTTCACCGCCGGGCCTTACGTCTCGCAGGACCGCGTCGGCGGGCGTGAGACCATCGTGGGCCTTCGCTTCGACATCCCGCTACCGGTTACCGGCCGTGCTGGTTCCGCCGAGCGCGCGGCCAACGAACGTAAGCGGCAGTCTAAAGCTGCCATTTCCGCGGCCTGGCGCGACGTCGAGAAGGACCTCGGCCAGACTTGGCTTTCCTACGCCTCGAAGGTCGACCAGTTGCGCATGCATAAGGACGATCCAGCGGTACGTTTCTCGGAAGCAGCCAAACTCGCCGAGTCTCACTTCCGTGCCGGCGCCTTGTCGCTGCAGCTCTTCATGGATGCCCAGGCTGGTTACCTGGAGGCCGTCGACTCCGCGTTGCTCATCCAGGAGCAGGCCGTCGAGGCTGGCTTTCACCTGCGCGAACTCAGCGGCGTTCCCTTCAATCCCGTCGCGTCCCGATGAAGACCTTCAGTTCCATTCTCCTGGTCGTCGCGTTGGCTGGCTGCGGCAAGCAGGCAACTTCAGGTCAAATAGAGGGTGCCGTTCCTCCGGCCAAGGCCGCCGAGTTCAAGAAAGGGCAGGGTCTGCTGCTGACCCCGGAGGCGGCCGAGTTCATCGGCCTGCGCAAGGCCGAGGCCCAGGCCAAGGCCGATCGCGTCCTGGTTCCGGTCGATGCGTTGCTCCGGAACTCCGAGGGGGCCTTCGTATTCGTCCAGAACGGCCAGCGCTGGTTGCGCACCGAGGTGAAGCCAGGCGTCGAGTCTGACGGCTCGATCCAGGTCGCCGACGGTCTGCTCGAGGGCGACGTGATCGCCATCGCGGGCGTGTGGGGCCTCTGGCTCGCAGAACTCCAGGCCATCAAGGGAGGCGTCGGCTGCGCCGACGGCCACTGAGATGATCGCAGCCCTCGCTCGCTGGTCCATCCGCCGCCGCGCGGTCGTGCTCACCTGCGCCCTGTTGCTCTGCCTGCTCGGAGCCTGGTCCGCCACGCGCGTCCCGATCGATGCCATGCCCGACATCACCGGCCCGCAGGTGCAGATCAACACCGCCTTGCCTTCCTACGCCGCCGACGAGGCGGAGTCGCGCGTCACCATCCCGCTCGAATCCGAGCTCTCAGGCCTACCGGGCTTGGTCGAGTTCCGTTCGCTCTCCAAGACCGGGCTCTCGCAGGTCACGCTCATCTTTGCGGATGGTACCGATATCTTCCGCGCCCGCCAGCTCGTGACCGAACGTATCGGGCAGGCCTCCGGCAACCTGCCGCCGGGTGCCGTACCCGTGATGGCGCCGATCAGCACCGGACTCGGGGAAATCGTCTATTACTCGATCGGCTACGCCGCCGATGCCAAGGCGCCGGCCGACGAGTCCACGCGCCTACGTGATTTGCGCCTGTTGCATGACACGCGCGTGCGCCCGGCGCTCCGTTCCACGCCGGGACTGGCGGACGTCAACGTCATCGGCGGGCACGAGCGCCAGATGCTCGTCGAACCCGACCTCGCCAAGCTTGCCAAGTCAGGCGTACCCATGTCAGAACTGCTCAGGGCCGTCCGTCGTAACACCGAGAACGCCGGGGGCGGTGTCGTCACGCTCGGCGGCGAGGCCTTCACGGTCCGCGCTGACACTCGCGTGCGGACCGCCCAGGATATCGCTGGTATACCGCTTCGCCCCGCCGGCCTCGGTCCCGCCGTGACCGTGGGTGACGTCGCCCGCGTTTCGGTCGGCAACGCCTCCCGCATGGGTGCGGCCACCGTCGACGGGCAGGAGGCCGTCGTCGGCGCCGCCATCATGCTAGCCGGTGAGAACTCCCGCGAAGTCTCGAAACGCGCGGTCGAGAAGCTCGCCGCCATCGGTACCCACCTGCCGGAGGGCGTGAAGCTTACCGTGCTCTACGACCGCTCCGACCTCGTCGGCGCAACCATCCGCACCGTCGAGACGAACCTCTTCGAGGGTGCGTTGATCGTCGTGGTCGTCCTGCTGGTGTTGCTGGGGCATTGGCGGGCCGCGCTGCTCGTCGCGCTGGCGATTCCCCTTTCGTTCCTCCTGCTGCTCACCGGCATGGCCGCTTCCAAGGCCAGTGCCAACCTGATGAGTCTGGGCGCGATCGACTTCGGCCTCATCGTCGACGGTTCCGTGGTGATGGTGGAGAATTTCCTGCGACGGCTTGAGGAGCGTGTCCGGGCCCTCGGACGACCCCTGTCCGAAGATGAGCGTACGACCGAGTTGTCGGCTGCCGCGGGTGAGGTCGCCGGCCCGATGTTCCTTGGCGTGACCGTGATCACCTTGGTCTATGTGCCGATCTTCGCCCTCGAGGGTATCGAAGGGAAGATGTTCAAGCCCATGGCCGCGGCCGTCGTGGTCGCCTTGGCGGCTTCCGCGCTCGTCGCCCTGACCGTCATGCCTGCCCTGGCTTCTTTCTGGCTTCGGGCTGAAGGTCATGCCGAGGAAGGTGGCCTGATCCGCCGTCTCAAGTCGGTCTTCTCGGCGATGCTTGGATGGTGCTTCGCCCATCGGACCGCGGCCGTCGTCGCCACTTCACTCGCGGCCCTCGCAGCCGCCGTCGGCTACACGCGTCTCGGGGCCGATTTCATCCCGCAGCTCGACGAAGGTTCCATCAGCATCCAGTTCGTCCGAGCCTCTAGCCTAGATCTGGCCTCCTCGGTGGACCTGCAGAAGCGCGCGGAGATCCTCCTTCGTGCCAAGTTTCCGGAGGTCGACCATGTCTTCGCGCGCATCGGTACCGCCGAGATCGCCAGCGATCCGATGGGGCCGAACGTCGCGGATAGTTATGTGAAGTTGAAACCCCGCGACACGTGGCGCCGTGAAGGTGGTTCGCCCATCAATAAGGCAAGGCTCGTCGAACTCATGTCCGAACTCCTGGAGCGGACCGTCCCCGGGCAGACCACGATGTTCTCCCAGCCGATCCAGTTGCGTTTCAATGAAATCATGGCCGGCTCCCGAGCCGATCTTTCGCTGAAGATCTTCGGCGACGAACTCTCCAATATGGAAGCCGTGGCCGAGCAGGCGGTGGCCGTGCTCCGTAAGATTCCCGGCGGCGGAGACGTCGAGTTCGAGGCCTCAGGCTTATTACCCTCGGTCGACATCGTTCCAAAGCGGGACCAACTGGTCCGTCGTAACCTGCATGCCGAGGAGCTCAACGACATCGTCTCGACCGCCTTGGGCGGCGCGAGGGCGGGGCAGCTCCCCGCTTCGGGGCGTCCCATGGAGGTCGTCGTTCGCCTGCCTGGCGCCGAACGTACTTCGCCTTCGCTGATCGGCGAGCTTCCGGTCTCTGCCGAGGATGGCTCCGGCACGATGGTCGCGCTCTCCAAGGTGGCTGACGTCAAACTGGTCGAACGTCCGGGCGTCATCACCCGCGAGGACGCGCGCCGCCGTCTGGCCATCCTCATCAACGTCCGCGGCCGTGACACCGAGGGCTTTGTGCGCGAAGCCGAGGCCAAACTCAAGTCCGAGGTCAAGCCGGTCGGCGGCGTCTATTGGGAGTTCGGTGGCCAGTTCGAGAACCTGCAGCGGGCGCGCGAGCGCCTGACGCTGGTCGTCCCCGCGGCGCTTGGGCTGATCCTGCTCCTCATCTATGCCGGCTTTGGCAGTTTTCGTCAGGCGGCACTAGTCTTCACCTGCGTGCCGCTCGCGGCTATAGGCGGCGTGCTTGCACTCTGGCTGCGAGGCATGCCCTTCACAATCTCGGCCGGTATCGGCTTCATCGCGGTGTCGGGCATCGCGGTCCTCAATGGCATCATGCTGATCAGCTTCATCAACCAGCTGCGGGCGGAAGGCCGCCCGCTCCGCCTCGCGGTGGTCGACGGCACCGTCACCCGGCTGCGTCCCAAGCTCATCACCGCGCTCGTCGCTTCTTTGGGCTTCGTGCCCATGGCCCTTTCGACCGGTCCAGGGGCCGAGGTGCAGCAGCCGCTGGCGACCGTCGTCATCGGGGGAATCTTCACTTCCACTGCCCTGACGCTCCTGCTTCTCCCTGTCCTTTATGACTGGGTCGAGGCGCGTTTCTCCTCTTCTCCCACCCCAACAACCACCCAACCATGAAAATCCTCCTTCTCTCCCTGTTTTCAATCGGCGCCCTGATCGCCGCCGAGCCCGCCAAGCCGGCTACCGACGTCCAGCCTGGTCGCCGTCTGGAGGCACCCGGACTGCGCGCGCAATTCGTGATCCAGTCGGACCGCAAGGCCACGGTCACCTTCGCCGACGCCGCCGGCAAGCCCGTGCCCAGAGGCGACCGCATCGTCGTCGTTAAGGTCGACGGTAAGGATGTCATCCTTGAGCCCCATCCGAATGGATTCATCACCAAGGAACCGCTGCAAGCCAAGGAGCCGGCGGCCATCGTGGTTCAAGTCCGCGCCGCGGCGGACGCCAAACCGACGAACTTCCGTCTGACTTTGAACACCGCCCTCTGCGGAGAGTGCAAGCGTCAGGAGTATGGCTGTACTTGCGCCCACTGAGCGATCTGCCTTTAAATCAGGCGGCGTGGCAATTGCGCTGGATTTATAGGAGGCTTGTGATCAGGGACGGTTTGTTGGGCCAACCGTAATGTTACAGTTGGTTCGCTTCTGGCAGGAGTAGGTCAGTCCGTCCGTCGACTCGACCGTGCAGCAAGTATTGTCACCGTCGGCCTGGTCGGGAGCACGCAGATTCTTGTCCGGAGCCGCCTGGAATTTCCGCAGGCAGCTCGGGTTACAGAAATAGTAGGTCGTTCCCTCGTGCCTATGTCGCAAAGGAGAATAAGCACCGCCCGTCATGTCACACGCCGGGTCGCACTGTTTGGAGGTCGGAGCATCGTTCATCAGGTCAGCACATCCTGATACTCATCGGAGGCGAGGAACGCTCGCGGTCTTGCCCAATAAAAAGCCCCGCTTCTGCGGGGCTTCGGAAGGCTTATTTGCCTTCGAGCTTCTTAAGGTACTTGGCTGGATTCTTCTCGAACTTCGCGATGCAGGGCTTGCAGCAAACCTTGATCGTTTGGCCTTGGTAGACGAACGAAGCCTGTTCGCCCATCGAGTCTAGGTCGTTGTCGGAGGCGATGCAGTTCTTCAGAGGGTAGGGCTTGGCGGCCTCGGCCTTGTCGGCGCTCGTCGCCTTGTCGCCGTGCTCGTGGGGCTTGGCGGCGTCCGCCGGCTTCGCGTCATGGTCGTGGCCGTCGGCCTTGGCTCCGTGGTCCTTGCAGCAGCAGGAGCAATCCGGGCACTTCATGCCGGCCTTGTCACCGTGCTCATGGGGCTTCGCCGCTTCCGCCGGCTTGGCGGCGTCGGCGCAGCAGGCGCACATCTTGTGCTCCGCGCCGGCCGGCTTGGAGTCGGCCTTGGGCAGCTTGGCCAGGTACTTGGCCGGGTTGGCGTCGAAGTCCTTGCGGCAGTCCTGGCAGCAGAGCTTGATCTCCTGTCCCTCGTGGACGAAGACGACGGGCTTGCCCTCGGCGCCGAGCTTCTCGTCGGAGACAATGCACTTGTCGAGGGGGTAGGGCTTCGCGTCGGCGGGCTTGTCGGCGGCGATCAGGCCGCAGGCTGAGAGCATTATGGCGAGTATGGCGTGTTTCATGGTGGTGTGGGTTGGTGGTGGTCAGAAGCGGATGAGGATGCCGGCGCCGGCCCCGAAGTCGGAACTATAGCCGGCGGTGAGCGAGAGGTCCTTGGTGAGGAGGTAGCGGAGGTCCGCCGCGGTGGACGCGTGGGTGCGCCTGCCGTAGCGGTAGGAGAGGTCGAGCGAGAGCCGGTCGGTCAGCTGCAGGCTCTTGGCCAAGGCCGCCCGGGTTTCCCCTCCGGACTGCTGGGTCAGGCCTAGGTCGACGAAGTAGGGCAGGCGGAAGGCTGCGCCGGCGAAGGGTCCGTCCCGGTCGCCGTCCAGGTTGCCGAAGCGGTAGCCGGCGACGAGCGACAGGCGCGTGTCTAGGTAGCGCTGGTAGCTGATCTCCCGCTCATGACCGTCGCCGCGGCGCAGGCCCTCCTCCCACCTGACGTAGAGGTTGTCGCGTCCGGACTGGATTGTCGCGTAGCCCGTCGCGGAAGCGTTGGTGAAGGCGGCCTGGCCCCAGGCGTAGGTCGTCGCCATGGCGTGCGTGGCCGCGGGATGCGGCGGCTCCGCGCCGTCGGCACCGGTCACGCGGATCGTGCGCACCATGCCCGTAATGTGATGGTAGAGCAGGTGGCAGTGGATCAGCCAGTCTCCCTGGCCCTCGTCGGCCGTGAACTCGATCGTCCTCACGCTCATCGGGGGGACGTCGACCGTGTGCTTCAGCGGGGAGGTCGCTGGGTCCTTGTCGGCTGCGTCCACCAGGCGGAAGAAGTGGCCGTGGAAATGGATCGGGTGATGCATCATGCTGTTGTTCACCAGGCGCAGCCGGATCGTCTCGCCTTCCTTGACCTTGATCGCCTCGGCCTCGCGGGGGTCGAGCCCGTCGAAGCTCCACTCGTAGCGGATCATGTCGCCTGTCAGCTTGAGCGTCAGCTCCCGGTGGGAGGCGGCGACGGCGTGGGGCTTGGCGGCGCGCAGCTTGGCGTAGGGCGAGATCGGTCGCTCAGGTTCCTGGGCGCCGGGCTCGGGGTCGATCTGGTCGAGGATGGAGGACAGGTAGGCGCTCATGCCATAGCGGTCAGGCTTGGGCGGAGGGGCCGCCTCATGCGGTGACCCTTCGCCGATCCAGGCCGAGACCGACCCGCTGCCGTCCTGCGCGGTGGAGCGGAGTTCCCAGGAGCCCGAGGCAGGCACGGTGAGAAGCACGTCGTAAGTCTCGGCAGGCCCGATCAGCAGGCGCTTCTGCTCGAAGGGGACCACGTCCTGGCCGTCCGCGGAGATGATCCGGAGCGGGCCCGCAGCGGCATCGAGGTAGAAGTAGCTGGCTGCCCCTGCGTTGATCAGCCGCACGCGCACCTTCTCGCCCGGCTTGCCGGGAAGCTGGAGGCGGCGCTGTCCGTTCATCAGGAAGGCGTCGTAGGCGACGTCGGAGAGGTCCATCGGGGGAACCAGGGACTTCTGGCCATCGAGGTATTCCTTGAGCTTGCCGGCCTGGTAGGCGCCGATGAGCGACTGCGCCGTGCCCTTGCGGTAGGAGTACCAGTCGCTTCCGCGCAGCAGCGAGCGCTGGACCTCGGCCGGGTGCTCGTTCGTCCAATCGCCAAGGATGACGACCTGGTCGTGGTCGGCCAGCTTTTCGACCTCCTTCGGTTCGATCACGATCGCGCCGTAGACGCCGCGCTGTTCCTGGTGGCCAGTGTGGCTGTGGTACCAGTACGTGCCGTTCTGGCGGATCAGGAACTCGAAGGTGCGCGACTGCCCGGGGCCGATCACGGGTGTGGTGACGACCGGCACTCCGTCCTGCAGGTTGGGGACGAGTAGCCCGTGCCAGTGGAGGGACGTCGAGTCGTCTGCCAGGCCGTTGACCACGGTGATGCGGGCCACGTCGCCTTCCCTGAAGCGCAGCACGGGGCCTGGCGTGCCCCCGTTGATGGTCAGGGCCTGCGTCGGCTGTCCTGCCGGACTCAAGGTCTGCTCGGAGATGGAGAGGCGGTATTCGACCACGCGGGCTTCCGGGTGAAGGGCCGAGGCCTTGGGGGCCGCTTCCATCGCGTCGAAGTAGGCCTTGCGGCAGATCTCGCAGGCCTGCGCAGGGGCGGCCAGTAAGGTCGCGAGCATGAGGAGACCCCACGCCGACACCCGCTTGATTGGCTGCACCGTGTTGATCCGCATACCTATTCATGTGCGCATCCCCGGTTCCCCCCGGAATGTTTTATGGTCACCCGAATGGCTTTAGGGGGGACACCGGGGTGTCCGGACATTAAACAGTCAATATGAGCAACAAACCCATCGACGAGTTGATGTCCGCTTGGCAGGTCTCCCCCCGCCGTTGCGAGGACTTTTCCCGCGACATCCTCAGGGGGCCCAGGCCCAGTCCGGTGCTTCGCGTCTCGGCCGTCGCCATGGCGGTCTTCTTGGTCGGCGGACTGGCTGGCTGGCGCTCGAACAACCAGGACTCGCAGCAGATGGCCAAGCTTCATGCGCGCTCAATCGTGGAGGCTTCCGCCCGATGAGGGGGCGGCTCCTGATCACCGTGTTGGTCCTCTCGCTCCTGGCCGGGTTCGCAGGTTGGTGGGCGATTCGGGACTTCAGGATGGCCGCGGCGTGCGAGCAGCGTTCGGAGGCCGCGTGGCTGCGCGCCGAGTTCGGGCTCGATGACGCCGCCATCGGCCGGATCGCCGCGCTCCAGGGCGAGTTCGAGAAGGAGTGCGAGGTTCACTGCGAGGCGGTGAGGCAGGCCAAGCTCGCCATGGAGGCGAAGCCCGGCCCCGAGTCCAAGGCCGGCCTCGAGGCCGCTCTCGGACGCTGCGAGCGTTCCCGTCGCGAGCACGTGCTCGCGATTGCCGGCTGCATGCCGCCCGAGAAGGGAAAAGCCTACGTCGCGCTCATCCTGCCGCAGGTCGAAGCCCTCTCCCATGAGGGCGCTCCCGGCGTCGACGGACACCACAAGGCCCGATGAACGGCCTGCCTGCAAAGGACGACCAGGCTGGATGGCGGGTGCTCTTCGATGAGCTGAACCCGCGCATCCGCGGCTACCTCCATCGCCTGCTTCCCGATGCGGCCGATGCGGAGGAGGTCGCCGCCGAGGCCTTCGCGACGGCATGGCGGACCTCCGAGCGTTTCACCGGTGGAAACGTTTCCACCTGGGTCTTCGGGATCGCGATCAACCTGGCCAGGAACCGGCGGCGCAGCTGGCTGCGACGGCTGGCGAGGTTTACCGGCCTGACTCCGGAGATTCCCGAGGGTTCGGTCGAGGACACCGCCGATGCCGATGAGCGCGCCGCCATGGTGCGTGCCGCAGTCCAGCGTCTGCCTGAAGGTTTGCGCGAGCCATTGATCCTAACCGCCTATTCAGGTCTGTCGCATCAGGAGGCCGGGGAAGCCCTCGGGCTGACTGCCAAGGCGGTCGAACATCGCGTCGCTTCCGCGCGAGATCGATTGCGTGAAACCTTGTCGCTTTGATCTGAGTATTTTCTGCAACGGATTTGCGGATAATACTTGCGCGCTAAAATCACTCGGGTAAATTAGCAGAGTTGGCAGTTAACTTGTCCGCAAACTGTCCGCAAAAATCCTCGGTCGTTGGAGTTCAACGACATACACACGCGGAATTTTCCTTCGAATCCCATCCTCTCCGCCACTTTTGTATCCAGCTGGCCGGCTGGCATGTGGGCAGGTGGGCAAGAAGGAGATGCCCTTGCCTGATGGGATGAGAACTCGTTCGGTGAGCCGCCAGGCGAACGGGCGATGCCGCAGGCATCGGGCGAGAGCCCGGAGCGAAGCGGAGCCAATCCCATCCTCTTTGCTGCGTTATCCGACCGAAATGCAACGTAAGCGATCAGCAGCAGGAGCGTGTCGGGCCTCGCGAAGGCGGGGCGGCGAGGTCGATCAAGCGTGCGAGGGCAGGGGGCAGTTGCGTGCGGCGGTAGTGGCACCAACGACCTTCCTTGCGCGCTTCGACGAGGCCGCATTTGCGTAACATCGCCAGATGTCGCGAGACGGTCGGCTGGTCGCGGCGAACGTATGCTTGGAGGTCGCAGACGCAGACCTCTTCGGTGCCGATGCGGCTCAGGAGTCTGAGGCGCGTCGGATCGGACAGGCCGAGGCAGACGGTTTCGACCTTCGGCGCAAGGGTTGCCTGCTTGACTCCGGGCATGCCGTAATCAACATATACGCTTAAGCATATGCAACTTCTAAAACCCGCTCCGATGACCCTCGGAGAGTTTCGTCAGGCGTTGGCCGCGAGCCCTCAGCTCGGCCTCCGTTTCCGCCTGCCGACGGGTGGCCTGACGCCGATCCATCTGCATCTCACGGAAGTCGCCCGCGTCGAGAAGCGGTACATCGATTGCGGCGGCACCATCCGCACCGACGTCTCCGCCCGCCTTCAGCTTTGGGCGGCGGACGACACCGACCATCGCGTCGGCTGCGCCAAGGCGCTTCAGGTCCTGGAACGCGGCGCCGCCCTGATCGGAGCGACGGACGTCGCCATGGAGATCGAATGCGATTTCCCTTTCCTGACGCTTTTCCCGGTGGTCGGCTCCGTCGTCGAAGGTCCCGAACGCATCTTCCTCCTCGCCGGTAAGAAGGCTGATTGCCTCGCTCCTGACGTCTGCGTGCCCAAGGCCTGCACGCCCGGCGGCGGATGTTGCTGAACTTTCCCTGAATCCCATGAGCAAACCTCTCGTCCTCATCCTTTGCACCGGTAATTCCTGCCGGAGCCACCTCGCGGAGGCCATCCTCCGTCGCGCCGTCGGCGGCCTCGTCGATGTCGCCAGCGCCGGCTCGAAGCCCGCGGGTTACGTCCATCCCATGGCCATCGAGGTCTTGAAGGAGATCGGCCTCGACGCCTCCGCGCATCGGTCCAAGCACCTCTCCGAATTCTTGAACGTTCCAGTCGCGACCGTCGTGACCGTGTGCGGTAACGCCGACCAGGTCTGCCCGGTCTTCCCCGGCCAGCTGAACCGCTATCACTGGGGCTTCAAGGATCCCGCGCACGCCACCGGTACGCCGGAGGAGATCCGCGACGAATTCCGGCGGGTGCGCGATGAGATCAAACTCGTCTTCGAAGCTTATGCCTCGGGCCTGAAGGAAGCCGCCGCCCGCGCCAATTGAGCATGAAGCGCCAGATCGCCGCGGAGTTCTTCGGCACGGCCCTGCTGCTGCTCGCCGTCGCCGGCTCCGGTGTCATGGGCGAGTCATTGGCCGGCGGCAACGTGGCCGTCGCCTTGCTTGCCAACAGCCTCGCCACCGGCGCCGCGCTCTACGTCATCATCAGCCTCTTCGGTCCGGTATCCGGCGCGCATCTCAACCCCGTCGTCACCCTGATGGCCTGGGCCGATGATGCGTCCGATATGCGGCAGGTCTTGTCCTATGTCGTCGCGCAGTTCGCGGGGGCGATCGTGGGAGTCTGGGCAGTCCACGCCATGTTCGGTCAGCCGATCTTGCAGTTCTCGGCCAAGCCAAGGAGTTCCGCCGGCCTGTGGATCAGCGAGCTCCTCGCCACCATCATGCTCCTGATGCTCATCCGCGTCGCTTCGTCCCGACAGGACGCCAAACTTCCGGCTTACGTCGCGCTCACCGTGACGGCCGGATACTGGGCGACCTCTTCGACCTTCTTCGTGAACCCTGCGGCCACGGTCGCGCGCGGGCTGACGGATACCTTTGTCGGCATCCGCGGATCCGACATGCCCGCGTTCTTGCTGGCGCAGCTGGCAGGACTGGGCGTGGTGCTGGTGCTCGCTCGTTGGCTCAG
>JACCDQ011981350.1_pt1 | contig 16279 bp, 13 predicted proteins | sample 7446031 | NCBI WGS metagenome assembly JACCDQ01 (sample SAMN15323442, study PRJNA562643) | freshwater metagenome | isolation source: river surface water | place: USA:Blue River Watershed | collected 2017-08-17
TCCCAAAGTGAAGAAATTTTATGTTTCGTTGGGTGTAGGAGCTCATTTAGAACATTGGGGTATCAGTACAGATAAAATTGTGGAGTTTGCGTGGTGGGAAAATGCAAAAATAACCGATGATATAGAAGTAATAGCCACACCAGCCCGTCATTTTTCTGGTAGAGGATTTACTCGTGGTAAGTCGCTATGGTCTTCGTTTGTTTTAAAAATTCATGGATATAAACTATTTATGGGTGGAGATTCTGGCTATGATACCCATTTTAAAGAAATAGGCGAAAAATATGGCCCATTTGACATTGCAATGCTCGAAAATGGTCAATATAATTTACTTTGGCATCAGATACATACATTGCCCGAAGAAACATATTTGGCAGCAAAAGACTTAAAAACCAAGGTTTTAATGCCTGTTCACTGGGCTAAGTTTCCTTTGGCAAATCATTCATGGAATGAGCCTATTAAACGATTAAAGGCTGTTGCTGCTGCTGATAAAGACCTCAAATTGACTACACCAATGATTGGTGAACCCGTAGTGATTGATAGTTTGTACCCCAATAAAATTTGGTGGGAGTTTTAATTATTTAGGTCGGAGTATTTTTCGTAGACATAATCTTCTTTTTCATAAAATCTATCGGATAGAACCAGCAAAACCGAGTTTTTAGAAAAATCATACATTGTGTGCCAGTCTCTTGGTTCGAGTAAAAGGCATTTGTCGGGAGAATCTAAATGATAAATTTCTTCTATTTCGCCGTTATGGACATATACTTTGCAAGTACCACCGACACAAACTAAAGCATTAAAGGCAAGTTTATGTCGGTGGCCTCCTCTCACCTGATTTTCTGCATTGTAAATATAAAAAATACGTTTTATTCCTTCGGGTAAAATTTTTTCCAACACAGTTAGGCTTCCTCTCTCTGTTATATGGGTTTCTAAGTGGCTAAGTTTTGCCATAAATAATATTGTTGTTGTTTGTATCTTATTGGTAAAATTACTTTGTTTGGCTATGTTTGAATTGTGATTTTTAGTAGTTGATTTGGGGTAATATGTTGGGGGAGACCATTTTTTTTAACATATATATGAGGTGAAATTAAATTTGAGAGATAACTTTAACAAAAAAAGTAATCAATAATTAACTATCACTTTAGCAATAATTAAAAACTAATAAATTGCCTGATATTTAGGGTAATTGATTTAAAATAAGTCCTATTTTTATGAAAATTTTATTGATGGAAGATGAAGTCAAGACCATTCAGTCGATTAAACAAGGGCTTGAGGAGAATGGTTATGAAGTCGATTTTTGTTATGATGGTTCAATCGGCTTACACCTATGCCGTCGAAATGAATATAACCTTATAATTACTGATGTAATTATGCCAGGGAAAAATGGTTTTGATGTTTGTAAAGAATTACGACGTGAAGGAAACCAAACTCCTGTTTTGATTCTTTCTGCTTTGGGTGAGCTGCACGACAAACTCGTCGGCTTTGATTCTGGTGCTGATGATTACCTATCAAAACCTTTTGCATTTCAAGAGCTTTTGGCCCGAATAAGAGCATTAACTAAACGATTCCAACAGGTGCATATTGGTACAAATACCATTAGGTTTGCAGACCTCGAAATGGATTTAGATGGCAAGCTTGTTAGAAGAGGAGGGAAAATAATAGATTTGACGGCAAAAGAGTTTTTATTATTAGAATTTTTGCTGCGAAATCAAGGCAGGGTGGTTTCTAAAGGCGAAATCTCAGAAAGAGTTTGGGATTTAGATTTTTCACCAAACACCAATGTGGTCGAGGTTTATATTGCACTTCTCAGAAAAAAAATAGATAAAGATTTTGAGGTTAAACTGCTGCATAACATTTATGGTATGGGCTATGTAATTAAGACCGAGAATCAATGAAAATCAGACAGAAATTAACAATACAATTCGTATTACTTGTATCAGCCATTTCATTGGCCGCTTTTGTTGGTATTTATTACATTTATCAATCATACGTATCAAATCGTTTTTTTACCAGATTACGCTCAAAAGCAATTACAACTGCTGAATTATTAAGCGAAAATAGTGAGATTGATGCCGCATTGCTTCGTAAAATCAATGAGTCGAACAGAGACTTACTTTACAAAGAGAATATTATAGTTTTTGATACCCTCAACCATATTGTTTATCGAAGTGAAGACTTACTGGAGTTTACTATCACTAAAGAAATGCTTATTCGTAATGGTAGAGACAAAAAGTTTAAAATAAGCGATTTTGGAGTGATTGTTATCAATTATTCTTCTTCAAAAAAGAAATTCCTGATTATCGCAGCAGCTATAGATTTATACGGAAATGATACTGTGAGCAATCTTTTGCAAGTGATGCTTATACTCTACTTTATTTTAGTATTTGCCGTAGGAATAACAGGCTGGTTTTTTGCTGGAAGAGCCTTGCAACCTATTTCAGATGTAATTAGTCAGGTAAACGATATATATCCGCAAGACTTTGATAAACGTCTTAAAGTACACAATGAAGAAGATGAAATAGGAGTACTTACTATTACTTTTAACCAATTATTGAACAGAACCGAAGAGGCATTCAAGCAACAGCGTTTTTTTATATCTAATGTAAGCCACGAGCTGAAGAATCCATTATCGAAAATTATCTCACAAATTGAGGTTGTATTGCTTAAAGACCGAGATAAAGAAGATTATATAAAAACGTTAGGTTCGGTTTTAGAAGATATGCAAAATCTTAGTAAACTCTCACAGACACTTTTAGAATTATCCAGATTAACCGAAGAAAATCATTCCTTTCTATTCAGCTCGATAAGACTTGATGAGTTACTTTGGGAAACAAAAGATATTTTAAAAATGAATAATGTAGGATATAATGTGACTGTTAGTTTTGAAAATATCACTGATGCAGAAGAAGAATTTAAAGTATTGGGAAATCCATATTTACTGAAAATTGCCTTATATAATTTACTTGAAAATGGGTGTAAATTTTCAACGAATCAAACTACTAATGTTTTGTTTAGATTAGAACAAGATAATATTGTTATTAAGTTTTCGAATTTAAGCCAAGGTATCAACGAAAATGAAACAAACCTGATTTTCCAACCTTTTTATAGAGCCAATAATACGGCTACAATCAAAGGCTACGGTATAGGGCTTTCGTTGGTAGAGAAAATTACTAAATTACATGGTGGAAAGGTAACTTTAGTTTCGAATAAAGCAGAAAATACTACTTTTTCGCTTATCCTTCCTATTATCAAGAATAACTAAGTGTCTTAACTGAAAAGAGTGCTGATGTATATAAACTATCAGCACTCTTTCAATTTAAAACATTTTAGTATTCATCTTCAAAATAGCTTGTAGTTCTAAACTCATCTTCGTCATCAAACTTGCTAACTTTTGGAGCTGATTTTTTCAAGATAGCTATCTGACCATTATGATACAAGTCATGGTGAATAATTCCATGAAGCAGCGTATAAAAATCGTATTCCGCACCTGGCACTATTTCAGTCAAGAAACTATCATCTTTTTCTTCTAAGGCACTAATCAATTCATCATGACTCAAGGTAAGCTCCATTTGAAGCGTTTCCCATTCAAATTCATCTACTTCAATAATATTTCCCCAATTTTGCTTTTCGGTTTTTATCACAAATTCCTCATCACCTTGAATTTTCTTTAAGGCAAAAATCCTCCAAGTTGTAATATGATAAACCAACTCAGCAATTGTATGAATATTTTTTTGGCGATTACCAGCAGTTTTGGGCTTAATATCTTTAATATTTTCTAAAACTGAGGGGCCATGCCATGCTCCACCATGAAATGTCGCATTGAGTAGTGTCTTGATACGGTCAAGCTCTATTGTTTGTAATTCTTCCATAATAAAAGGCTCTTCAAATCGAAGAGTTTTGTATTTCCTATACCTTAACGTGAAAAGGATTATTTTAGTTTAAATTTATTCTGTTTCAAAAGGTGTATGGAGGTTAATCCCATAAGACCCAAATCATCCCCAAATGATAGGTATCGTGTTGAATAAGGCCAGTTAACAACTTATAATAATCATAATCCTGCCCAGGTACAAGACGATTTAGAATATTATCATCAAATTCGGTAAGTTTATCCATCAAAGTTTCTTGGGCTTCTTTAAGGTTGTTTACCAAATTATGCCAATTTGCTTTAGTTATATCTTCTTCTCGGCCATAGTTATCAGTTTCATCAACCAAATCATAGCGAACATTATCATTGAGTTTTTCGAAAACAAACTTTCTCCAAGCTGTCAGATGAAACACAATCTGACAAATGGTATGTTTAGAAAAGTTTTTCTGGACATCAACAATATCTAAGGGCATCGAATTCAGAAATTCCATAACCGATGGGCCGTGCCACGCATCGCCTCTAAATACAGTGTCCAGGTTATCAATAATTTTTTCGAGTTGGTTGTTGTTCATAAGATGAAGTATAATTTACTCGCAAATTTCAGAAAAAGCCATGAATTGACATACGGTTCTCTGTAATTATATTTTTAACTTAGGGTTTCGTTTAATTAATTGGCCAAATGTATTGAGAGCTTCGTCAATTTTTTTCATCGAAATATCTCCTTTTTCTCGCGTTATAAAGGGTAATAAATGCTTGAAATAGAATTTTAAACGTGGTTCACTCTTTATTGGGTAGTCATTGGGGTGCATTTCAATTCCATGAATAAAATTGTAAGCAACATGCACATTTTGGTCGAATAACGGATACACTTCTGGTTTAATCATGTGAAGTACCAAAGTACGTGATACTGCTGCAACATCTGCAAATTTCTCATTAAACTCAACTAAATCGAGTGTTTCTTCAAACTTCATATCGTTGATATAATCGAGATGAGGATAAATTTTCTCTTTAATTGCCGCAGTTCTAATCTTACCGAGTCCAGCTTGGCTTTGCCATTCAAATAACTCAAGAATATCGTTATGAGTAAATGGTTTACCAATTTTTATGTGCTTGTGGTAGTTGGCCTCCCAATTTGTATTTGGGTCATACAACTGAGACCACTGCTCCACAAAAGTTGCAAAGCTATTTGCTGGAGTGAAAATTATTAAATTCATAATTTTGAAAATTTATTATATTATATTGGGTAAGGTGATTTTGTTTACAAATTTCGTTTTTTTTTTTGTTTTGTTATTACATTGACTGTATTTTTACCGATAAACCTTAACTAATCATCAACATGAAGAAATTCTTCTTTCTACTTTTAGGATGCGGGTTGGCAATTTCGGCTTTTTCTCAGAAAAAGAAAGTAAATACGCCTACTCCTGCACCTCAGACATCTACAAATACAGTTTCATCAAAAATTGATAAAAGCTTGTATAGTGAGTTATCATGGCGAAATATCGGCCCTTTCCGAGCAGGTCGCTCATTGGCAGTTGCTGGCCATGCCGACCAACCATTGACGTACTATTTTGGAGCAGTCGGTGGTGGCGTTTGGAAAACAACAGATGGTGGTGCTAATTGGGGCCACGTTGGCGATAGCACTTTTAAATCAAGTTCGGTCGGAGCAATAGCAGTTGCCCCATCTGACCCAAATGTTGTGTATGTGGGTATGGGTGAGGCCGATATGCGTAGCAATATCAGTTATGGTGATGGTGTTTATAAATCGACCGATGCAGGAAAAACATGGAAACACATGGGATTACCAAAAGCCGATGCCATCGCAACGATTGAAGTACACCCAAAAGACCACAACTTGGTTTATGTAGCTGCCGTAGGAAATCCGTTTGCTCCAAACAAAGAAAGAGGAGTATTCAGAAGTAAAGATGGTGGGAAAACTTGGGAGCATATCTTGGCTAAAAATGATAGTACAGGAGCGTATCATGTTCGACTTGACCCTAATAACCCGAGAGTAATCTATGCAACTCTTTGGCAAGCATACAGAAACGGCCATAGTATGAGCAGCGGAGGAGCTGGTTGTGGGCTGTACAAATCAGTTGATGGTGGCGATACGTGGGAGTCATTGAATGAGAAACCAGGTATGCCAAAAGGACTTTTAGGAAAAATTGGCATTACGGTTTCACCTGCCAATTCTAATCGCCTTTATGCAATGATTGAAAATGCTAAAGGTGGCTTGTATACTTCATATGATGCAGGCGAACACTGGACTTTAGTCAATGATAATAAAAACCTTTGGCAACGCCCATGGTACTACATGAATCTTCAAGCCGACCCATTGAATGAAAATGCTTTGATTATTTTGAATGTTAATTCATTCAAATCTACTGATGGTGGAAAAACAATCAGAACCTTAAATGTGCATCACGGCGATACACACGATGTTTGGATAAATCCTAAAAATCCAGCTAATTTTATCATCGGTGACGACGGTGGAGCTGAAGTAACATTCAACGATGGTTTTACATTTTCAGATATTGATATTCCAACTGCTCAGTTTTATCATGTTCATCTCGATAATGATTTTCCTTATAACGTTTATGGTTCGCAGCAAGATAATAGTACGGTTAGAATAGCCAGCCGTACAGATGGTAATTCAATCGGTATTCGTGATTGGTACCCAGTTTCAGGTGGAGAGTCAGGTTACATAGCCATTGACCCTAAAAATTCTAAAATTACCTATGGTGGTTCGTACGATGGTTATATGACAAAACTTAACGTTGAAAATAACCAAGAACAAAATATCATGGTGTATCCTGAAAATAATATGGGACATACATCGGCTGAAAAGAAATACCGTTTTCAATGGACGTACCCAATTATTTTTTCTCCGCACGATGATACTCGCTTGTATGCAACTTCGCAATATGTACACGTAACGCACGATGGTGGACATTCTTGGGAAACAATAAGCCCAGATTTGACCAGAAATGACCCAAAAACAACGGGTGCAACAGGTGGGCCTATCACACTTGACCAAACTGGTGCTGAAATCTACGCTACGATTTTTGCCCTTGCCGAATCAACAATCGAAAAGGGAAATATTTGGGCAGGTTCTGACGATGGTTATATCCATGTAACCCGTGATAACGGCAAAAGCTGGTCAAACATTACGATTCCAACTTCTCAATTAGGTGATTTTGCATTGATTTCAACTATTCATACATCAGATTTTGCGAAAGGAAAAGCGTATGTAGCAGCTACTCGCTATATGTTTGGAGATAGAAAGCCCTATTTATTTAAAACAAGTGACTATGGCAAAACTTGGACAAGTATAGTAGGTGGTATTCCTGCTGATGAATATACACGCGTTGTGCGTGAAGACCCTAATAAAGAGGGGTTGCTATATGCTGGTACAGAAAGAGGAATTTATGTATCGTTTGATGATGGAGCTTCATGGAATCTGATGAATAATAATCTTCCAATCACTTCGATTCGTGATTTACAGGTGCAAAAGCGTGAAAAAGATTTAGTGGTTGCAACTCACGGTCGTTCGTTCTGGATTTTAGATGATATTACACCATTGTATGAAATTAAAGATAATGCGGTGGCTGATATTCACTTATTTAAGCCCCGTCATTCTTATCGTATGCAAGGCGGTGATGGCGGTGGCCGTCGTGGTGCTCCAAAAGACGAAGGTCAAAATGCACCAAATGGCGTTTTGGTAAATTATTATTTAAAAACTGCTCCAAAAGATGAAGTTAAATTACAGTTTTTAACAATGTCTAATGATACTATCATTACCTATTCAAGCAAAAAAGATGTAAAAGGTGAGGAGCAAAAAGTATCGAAAGATTTTTACGAAGATACAAAACAAACAAAATCAGGTCTTCTTTCGGCTAATGCTGGTCTGAATCATTTTGTGTGGAATATGCGTTATGCTGATGCAACCGAGATTCAGGGAGAGCGTTCTCCGATGTGGGCGGGTAGCCTAACAGGACCAAAAGTTGTACCAGGAAATTATAAAGTTAGATTAGTTGTTGGCAAAAATGTGGTAAAAGAGGAAATTGCTGAAATCAGAAAAGACCCACGTAATCCTGCTACCGATGCAGAATTGAAAGAACAATTTGACTTATTGCTGAAAATTCATAAGAAATTAGATGAAAACCACAAAGCAATCAATCAAATGCGTGAAATCAAAAAAGCTGTATCTGAATATATGAAGAGTGTAAAAGATACAGTTTTGATTGCGAAGTTTCAGAAACTTACAAAGCCAATGCTTAAAAATTTAGAAGATTTAGAGCAATCTTTGGTTCAAAACAAAGCACGTGCTACACAAGATTTGTTGGCCTATCCTATTAGATTAAACGATAAAATTGCGGGTGTAGCAAGTGTTGTGTCAAGTGCTGATGCCAAGCCAACGAAAGGTGCTTACGAAGCACTCGATGATTTGAGCAAGAAAATGGAAAAAACAACTGACAAGCTCAAAAAGGTAATTGATGAAGATGTACCAGCATTTAATAAAATGGTACTTGAAAATCAGATTCCCGCAATTAATGTTGGAAAGAAGAAAGATATTAATTGATAAACCTTAAGTTAATTTTAAAAAGCGAAGAGAGCACTCTTCGCTTTTTCTTTTTTAGTTACAGCCCTCAATTTTGGCCTCAAAAACAGCTCCTGCTTTAATCGAAAAACCATTTTGTAAAAGAATACTTTTTCCTGCAGAGTAAATGATATTTGATGAAGAACTTTGATTTTTTACACTACTTGATATACCTTCAGAAGAAATGAAGGTCTTATTTCCATAAAGCATATCGTTATTAAGCGAAAGATTTTTGACACAATCATTATTGACAAGTTTTACAACCCAAAAATCGTCATCACCATAATGCTGAGTAACATCATTAAAATTATTAACTGGAAAAGTATTACCAACAACCAAAAAGTTATTGTCAAAAGTCAGAATTAAGGCATTGGGTTCATCATGACCTTCACTGCCATATTTTCTTTGCCAAATCATTTCTCCATTTGTAGGGTTTAATTTTATGAGCCAAATATCAGCACTGCCAATGTTGTTAGGTGCTTGTCCATCGTTCGAGTAAGATTCTCCAACTATTATATACTCATTGCTATTACTTTGTATTACACCTCTGGCGTATTCATTCCCACTTCCGCCATAGCATTTAGTCCATATTTTTTCACCTTGTGAAGATATTTTTATTATAAAGTAATCTCTTGAACCAATGCTACTATGATTTTCAACGGCATCGTTATCGAAAGAGTATGTTTCGCCAACTATTAAAAAATTTCCGTTTTGGTCTTCTGTAAAATCAGTTGTAAAATCATCGTTACTTCCCCCAAATGATTGTTGCCATTGTAGGGTGCCAAGATTATCAATCTTTAATAACCAAACATCTTGCTGCCCATAATTAGTGCTTAAATCACCATTGTTTGATGTACTGTTGCCGATTAAAAGATAACCACCGTTGTTTGATTTTTTAATTGATTTGCAAGTCTCATTTCCGCTTCCGCCGTAGGTATTTTGCCAAATTTTATTACCTTGAAGGTCGATTTTTATTACTAAAAAGTCAGATAAACCATGATTATTTTCAACGTATGGTGTTTGAGATTCTGTAGAACCAGCAATAAGAATATTTCCATCATCAGTTAAACAAGCCGAATATCCTTTATCAATATGGTCACCACCATAGCACTTTTCCCAAATTAAATTACCATCTAAATCAATCTTTGCAACCCAAAAGTCAATTTGGTCAATGTAATGTGAAATGTCTCCATTATTAGATTGAGTATCGCCAATGCAAAGAATATTTCCATCTGGAGTTTTTATTATTGTTCTCAGATAGTCGTCAGCACTCCCCCCTAATGTTTTTTTCCAGATAATAGCCCCAGTATTACTTAGCCTGACAACCCACCAGTCGAATCCACCATGATTTAATGATACATCATAGTTACTTGATTGGGAATGCCCCGCAACAATATACCCACCATCATTAAGTTCTACAACCGATTCAGCTTTGTCATAAAAACTTCCGCCTAAAGATTTTTGCCACAAAATATTTGGACTTTGAGCAACTGAAACATGAAGAATAAACTGTAAAAATAAGTAGATTAAAATTCCCTTCATGCTATTCATAATTCTATTTTTCACAAAGGAAATACTTTCTATTCAATAATTTAGATTAATTCTAAATAACTTATTCAGTGGTAAATCATTTCTTAAAAATACTACCTATAACTGAATTTTGATAAAATTTCAGTACAATAAGCTATATTTCTATTGAGTGGCAATACATTACAATATTGAATAATACTTAGCTTAGTCTCAATTTTACTTTAAATTTGCATCATTGTATTTAATATATTCAAACATTAATCAAAATTTAATCAATATTCAATGAATTACTGGCTCGTAAAATCAGAACCTTTCAAATATTCTTGGGACGATTTCGTTAATCAAGGCGTAGGCACTTGGGATGGTGTTAGGAACTATCAAGCACGCAATAATCTGGCTGCTATGAAGCTGAATGATTTGGTTCTATTTTATCATTCAAACGAAGGAGTTGAGGTCGTTGGTATCGCTAAAATAGTTAAAGAAGCCTATCAAGACCCAACCACTGATGATACTCGTTGGGTAGTTGTTGATTTAGCTCCCGTTGAAAAACTTCCTAATTCTGTAACACTTAAAGCTATCAAGGCTGATGAAAGATTACAGGATGTGTCGCTTATTCGTCAGTCACGCCTCTCTGTCCAGCAACTAAAAAAAGAAGAGTTTGACATCATTGTATCAAAAGGTTATGGAAATTAGAAAATCTCAAAAGTTTTTATTCAAAATTTGTTTTTTTATCATTGCATGTTTGAGTATTCATTATTCAAACGCTCAAAGTGTTCGCCGAATCGAAATACCAACTCGTGGTGATGACCAAGGTTTTCAGGTGATTACTTTAGGCGAAGAAGGGGTTTTAGTGCTTACTAAAACTGGTAAATTGAGTTTTAATATAACCAAGTATGATGCCCAATTACAACAAGCATGGTCGTCGAATGGTGAGCTTGAAGAAAATCAATCAATGGTAGATTTCCATCGAGACGGTCGTGATGTATATTTTTTGTTTAGCAAATACAATTCTGATTTGTATCAAATTATAAAAGTTTCAACTGGCATTGGCATCATGCAAAAGTTCTTCTTTGAGAATATCCGACGATTTGAGGTATCAGAATTTAAGGTCTATAACGAGGTGGCTTATTTAGCGGGAATGGTAAAAGAAGAACCAGTTTTGATGAGCGTAAACTTCAATCGAATGCAACCCCGTATCTTGGCAGGTGGAATTAAAGGAACAGCCAGCATTTCATCATTAGATTATGATGAGGCAAATGGATTGTTGATAGTTTCTTATTCGGTTAAAAAAGGGCGTTCGAGTTATATGGCAGTAAAACGCATTAACCCAAATGGAAAAATTGTAGAGCAACTAACCGTTGAACCAGAAGAAGATTATGGTTTATTGACAGGAAAGCTTTTCTCATTAAATGACGGAACCCAGCTAATGATTGGCAATTACGGATTTAAAGGTTATCAATCTAATGGTGGACCTATGTCGCAGGGGCTTTATATTAGTAAAGTTGATGGAGAAACTCCTGAATATTTGAAAATGCACAGCTTTACTGATTTCAAAAACTTCTTTAACTTTTTGCCACCCAAACAACAAGAAAAGATTGAGAAGAAAATAAAAAAGAAAAAAGGTAGAGGTGATGATTTAAAACTCAATTATAGGGTATTAGTGCATGATATTATCAAAAAAGATAATCAATACATTTTAGTTGCCGAAGTGTTTTATCCAGAATTTAGAACTAATAACAGTTATGGTTATCCATATTATGGTAGTGCATTTGGCTCTCCTTTTGGCTTTGGATATGGTGGATATAATTCGTTAAATATGCTTCGTCTTTCTCGTTACTATGGCCTAAACTCTTGGGCGTGGAACCCTTGGATGTATTCTAATTATGGTAGTAATAACCAACAATTTGATGGATTCAAATATACACATGCTGTTGTTGCAGGGTTTGACTTAAATGGGAAATTAATTTGGGATAATAGTTTTAGCTTTGATAATGTAAAAAGTATGGAGCTAAAAGAGAAAGTGAAAATCCATTCCGAAGGAGATGATATATCGTTGGTTTACAGCAATAAAGGAAAACTTGCCAGTAAGATTGTTAGAGGAAATGATGTGGTTGAAGGCTTAAAAACTATTGATATTGATACTCAAAAAGAAGGTGATAAAGTAAGAGATACGGCCACTGATGATATTGAATACTGGCATCAGAATTATTATTTGGCGTGGGGGTATCAACGAATCGCCAACCGAACTGAAGGTAGTAGGAGGGTATTTTATCTAAATAAAATTGCCTTCTAAAATATCAAATTCTTTATGCCACACCGTTATATAAAAGGTGTGGCATATTTTTGTGCCTAAAATTCAACCAACTCAATGCTGATGAAACATTTTTTTTTCATTCTATTGGTCTTATTTCCTATTTCTTTATACGCTCAAAAATCCAACCCTATTTACCCTGCCTCTGGAGTCTTAAAAACGGTTGAGATAGAAATTAGTGGAAATCCAACTTGGCAAAAATTAATTTCGTTGGGTAAAGATGGCCTCTTACTTTTTGTTAAAAAAGATATTACAAAAGCGGTCATTGTCAAATTTGATACTGAACTAAGAAAAGAATGGGAAAATGAAGTTTTATTGGATGTTGAACGAAAGCCAACAGCATATTTTCTTGATAATCAGAAAGTTACTTTTCTATTCAGTGAAAGTCAAGGAATGTATTATCAGTTGTTTAGCTTCGATTTAAAAGATGGGAAAGTAGAAAATAAAGGTTTTGAACTTCGAGATTTTTTTCAAGACCAAAGTTATGTGGCCTTTAAAAATAGAATTTTGATAGCTGGAATGAACGAAAAAGGAGGAACCTTTTATGATTTTGATTTTATATCAAATGAAGGACAATTCACTTCTGCCGATTTAGTTGGTAAAGTGCAGGTTCAGTTTATCAATTATAATCAAAAAACGCATGTGATAGAGTCGCTTTGGTCAATAAAAGAGCAAGGTTATACCAACGAAAAAAAGAAAAAAGGAGAGTTTATAAAAAATGCTTATGTAGTTTATGCCAAATATGATACGCTCGGAAAATTAATTACCAAAAGTGCTATACAGTCTAATGCAGGTAATTTTCCACTTACAGCTCAGTTGACACCAGTTGACTCACTAACCAGCGTCATAACAGGAGTTTATCAGTCAAATAATGGGGTAAAAGGTATTTATTTTTCAAAACTTGAATACGATAAAACAATTTTTACAAAGTTTTATGACTATCGTAAGCTCTTGAAAGGAACCGAAATCCTCACTGATGAACAACTAAAGAAAGTTTCAAGTACTTATACATTTCTACCTACCCAAACTACCTTTACCGAAAATCAAATAGTATTTGGTGGCAGTTTCTACCAGCCTACTTACCAAGTAGTTAGCGTAGATAATCCTGATTATGTTGGCTATAACTTTAATTTAAATTATAGCAACCAACGTACCAGAACAAAACAAGTATTGGCAGGATATAACTATCAGAATGCTTTTACCGCAAATTTTGATTTAGATGGAAATTTGATAAAGCAACAAAAAATAGATTTGAAGCAAACTTCATCTGATATTGATGAAGTTGTGGCTATCAATAAACAAAACTCTATTGCATATTGTCTGAAAGGTAACTTGATTGTATCAAAACCCAAAGGCTATGCCGAGCCAGATGTCTATAAACTTTCCACCGAAAATGACGACCCAAAGAATAGTCAGTACATTGCAAAATATCGTAATGTAAGAAATTGGTACGAAAATTATTTCATTGCTGATGGAAGTCGTATTAAATTTGAGGTCATAAAAGAAATGTCTGGTACTAAAGAAAAACCTTCTAAAAGAAAGAGAGGACAGCGACAAACACCAGAAACTAACATAAAGAAAATTATTTACCTTTCAAAAATTCTGAGTTCTGAGTTTTGAGCAGCCCACTGTAGTGGTGAGTTTCCATTGCAATTTTTGCTCAAAACCAAATTTCAACTCAGAATTAAGAACTAAGCACTCAGAATTCATTTTGTATAATTTACTTACACCAAATATTAGTTCGTATGAATTACTCGATTCGGGTAATTACGAAAAACTCGAACGCTTCGGCGACTTTATTTTAGCTCGCCCAGAACCTCAAGCCGTTTGGGACAAATCTCTTTCCGAGGAAGTATGGCAAAGAAAGGCATCGGCAATTTTCAAGAAAACCAAAGGTCGTGACCAATTGAGTCCAGAAGAGCGGGGTGAATGGCACAACATAAAAAAAATGCCCGAAAAATGGTATATGAATTATGAGCAAGGTAAAACCAAACTCAAATTTAAATTATCACTTTCATCATTCAAGCACGTTGGAATTTTTCCTGAACAAGCAGCAAATTGGCGTTATATTGAAGAAAAACTGACGTCAATGAAATCGATTGACGCATCGCTTCAACAGCCAAAAGTATTGAATCTATTTGCCTATACTGGCGGAGCTTCATTGGTTGCTAAAGCAAATGGAGCCGATATTACGCACGTAGATTCTGTAAAACAAGTAATTTCATGGTCGAGAGAAAACATGGAAGCAAGTAGCTTAACGGATATTCGTTGGGTGATTGAAGATGCCTTGAAATTTGTTAAAAGAGAGGTAAAACGTGGAAGGAAATACAATGGAATTATTCTTGACCCACCAGCTTACGGCCGAGGTCCTGATGGCGAAAAATGGGTTTTAGAAGAAGGTTTGAATGAGTTACTGAAAAATTGCCTCGAACTTCTCGACGACAAGCATCATTTCTTTATTCTTAATCTCTACTCAATGGGTTTTTCGGCTGTTATTGCCGAAACCATTATTAAACAGAATTATACAAATGTTCAAAACCCCGAAATGGGCGAGTTAGTGTTGCAAGATTCTTTCCAGAAAAAACTGCCGTTGGGTGTTTTTTATCGTTTTTCTACTATTCAATGATGACTTTGAACTTATTTGGTTTAGTTTCCTTCTAACAAGGTTGATATTATAGTTTCTAATACTAAATTAGGATAAAATTTATAAGATTCAATCTTTTATATGGTATCGTTTTTACCTTCAAATCATTAGGCAAATGGCACAGAAAAAATTAACCGAATTATCCATTGAAGAGTTAAATAAGAGAAGAAAGACCACCAAGTTTGTGACTGGGTTACTTCTTGGTATGCTTGCTTTTTTGGTTATACTTAATGTAGTAAATATTGTCAATGGCAAACAAAATTGGAGTGCTCTGGCAGTACCATTCGCTTTGCTTCCTATTTCAATTATTAACTTTAATGCCATTAAAGAAATAGACAAAGAGTTGAAGTCAAGAGGTTTTGAATAGATTGAGCACAATTATATAGTACTAAACCGACCATTAACTTAAAATTTCGTTTTTATTCTAAGAAAAAATTCGGATTTTTGTGAAAAATAATAGCACAATCACAAGTCTAAGTTTTTTGTGTGAATTTAACGAATGTCTAATAATCAGAAATTTTACCTATTTATTTCTCTTTCAGTACTCTTGTATGCGTGCGGACAAAATAACCGTGAGCGTTCAAAGATTCCACCCACACCATTTCAAACTGAAAGTATTCAAAATACAGCTTCGCTCGAAGCTCTAACGGATGCTATCCGAAGTAACCCAAGTTTGGCCGAAAATTATTACAAACGAGCAATAATTTTACATAAAATGGGCGATAGGCAGAAAGCATTAGAAGATATTAATAGAGCTGACCGCCTAAAACAAAATACTGGTAAATATCTTTATGTAAAAGCATTGATATTGCGAGATATGAAACAGTATCGTGATGCTTATGCCTTTGCTCAGAGTGCCGAAATCTTGAATGTTGATACGCCTGAATTATATACTTTATTGGGTGATTTGTCGCAACAACGAAACGACTTAAAAAACGCTGAACAATATTTGGCAAAATCTTTGCAAATAGCTCCTTATGATGGTGAAACCTACTTTTATCAAGGGACTTTGGCCGCTCGGAAAGGCGATACTGTATCTGCTATTCTTAAAATGAATAAGGCAATAGATATGAAACCATCATTTAAGTTAGCTTATTCATCACTCACTGAAGTTCTAAAAAATCGTAGATTATATGATTCTGCGTTAGCCGTTAATAGTTCAGCTATTTTTCAATTTCCCAAAAATTTAGAATTTTTGGTGGATAGGGGTTTAGTATATAACAAATTTGGTCGATTAGATTCTGCTCTTGTGTATTATGATAAAGCGTTAAAAATGGATAGTAGAAGAATTGATGCGATGCTTTATTCTGCTTCAATTTATTTCAGATGGAAAAA
>JACCDQ011073396.1_pt1 | contig 16274 bp, 14 predicted proteins | sample 7446031 | NCBI WGS metagenome assembly JACCDQ01 (sample SAMN15323442, study PRJNA562643) | freshwater metagenome | isolation source: river surface water | place: USA:Blue River Watershed | collected 2017-08-17
CCAGCAAGCTTTTTTGCATGATATATAGAGAATCGGCAACCGCACTTAAATATCTATGAGTAATCTGGAAAATTAACAGGATGCTTGTTTGAATTGGGTTACTGTTGACCGTAATATAGTTTGGAGTCATGTCACAATCAAGGATACTAGAACTAGCTCATGAAAATCTTTATTGGCCTGAACCTAGCCAGATCTGGGAACCTAGAGGATCTGGCCCAAAGGTTTATGCTCAGTTAGCTAGTGAGAAAATTGGCGAGAAAATTAAGCGAAAGTTTCCAAGCGATACCAAAGGTTTAAAAGTTAGTGTATTAGCCGCTAATCCAGAGGGTGATGAAACAGAATCCCCCATTGCTATTATTTGTCAATTCGTTAGCACGGTTTCTCCAGAAGTAATCAAAGAAACTCACAGACTTGCATGGAGTTTTAGCCGTGCGCGATCGCTTATTACAATAGAACCTCAATTGCTTCGGGTCTGGTCGTGCTGTGAACCACCTCAAGAGGATAAGGAACTTGAAAGCGTCTATCAAGTAAATGAGACTGATCTGGTGCAACAGGCCACGAATGCTCTGCAATGGGTTGAATTAGTATCTGGACAGTTCTTTCAAGAGCATGAAAATCGCTTTAAAAGAAGTGGTGCAGCTGATCAAATGCTATTGCAGAATCTTAAGGATGTTCGCCAGCAACTTAAGAATGATGGTTTGGATGATGAAACTATTCATTATTTATTAGCCAGAATCATTTTTATTCAATTCCTATTTCAGAAACAGGATTCTAAAGGTACTCCTGCCTTGAATGAAGAAATTTTACAAAATTTACACGAGCAAGAAATCCTATCTAAAGAGTATAAAAATTTACCTGAAATTCTCGATAATTTTGATGATACCTATAACCTGTTCCGTTGGTTAAATAATAAATTTAATGGCGATCTATTTCCTGGTAAAGGAAAAACAGACCCAGAGCGGGAAGCGGATTGGCAGGCTGAAATGACGAAAGTTCTGACAGAGGATAATTGTTATCTAGTTAAACTTGCACAATTTGCAAGAGGCGATCTAAATATGCAGAGTGGCCAATTGTCTCTTTGGCCATACTATTCTTTTGATGTTATTCCTCTGGATTTTATCAGCAGTATTTACGAAGAATTTGTCAATAAGAAAGCAGGAACAGGAGTTCATTATACGCCAGAGTATCTGGTTGACTTCATTTTAGATGGTGTTCTTCCCTGGGATGATAAAGAATGGAATATAAAGATACTTGATCCAGCCTGTGGCTCTGGAATTTTTTTGGTAAAAGCCTTTCAGAGATTGATTTACCGATGGGAAGTAGCCCATGATTTTCAGAGAATTCCAGCGAATGTTCTAAGAACTTTGTTAGAAAATAATATCTTTGGTGTCGATATTGATAAAGAAGCGGTTAGAGTAGCCTCTTTCAGTCTCTATCTAACTATGCTAGATAGTATTGATCCTCTGGAATATTGGGAGAATGAAGTTAGTTTCCCTATATTAAGAGAACGACGCTTAATTCGCTCTGATTTCTTTTCAGAAGATAAAGAGGGGTTTCGTACAAAAGAAGATGCAGAAACTTATGACTTGGTTTTAGGTAATGCTCCTTGGGGAAAGAACACTCTCACACCAAATGCTTCTCTGTGGCAAACTATGCCAAGTCACGAAGGTAGATGGACTGTGCCTTATGGAAATATTGGACCTCTCTTTTTACTAAAAGCTGCTGCTCTGACTAAATCAGGCAGATTAGTATCAATGATGCAACCCGCATTTATATTGCTTTTGAGTCAGGTAGGAACTGCAAAAAACTTTAGGGATAATCTGCTCTCCAATTTTTGTGTAGAAGAAATAGTTAATTTGTCAATTTTACGTTTTGGGCTTTTTAAGGACGCTATCTCGCCAACTTGCATTATTACTCTTTCTGTTCAAAAGCCTACTGGTGAACCTATTACTTATATATGCCCTAAGCCAAACAGTAATAATGAGGATAACTACTATATAAGAATTGAACCGCAGGATATTAATGAAGTGTATCTACAGGAGGCTTTATCAGACTCTTTAGTATGGACAGTTTTCATGTGGGGAGGTAAGCGAGATCTAAGTTTGATGAAGTCCTTAGCTAGATATGAAAATTTAGAAAAATATAAGCTAAACGGTATTGTTAAATCACGGCAGGGTGTAATTCCAGGAAATAGAAAAAAACGCCAAGAGGAGATCCTTGGTCGAAGAAGGCTCTGGAAAGCTAAATTTCCTGTAAATACTTTTTTGAAGCTAAATTCTAAATATTTGCCTGTTAATGATGACCCAATGACTCATTCAAAGGACTCAACGGATTTCTCAGCTTTTGACTTGCCACAACTTATTCTTAAGCAAAGTTGGCAGGCTTTAAATAAGCGATTTGAAGCCGCCTTTGTTGTTCCAGATGGGCAAACTAATCAAGGTATTATCTGTTCTGAAAGTTGTGTGAGTGTACATACGATTGAAAGCAATATTCATATTCTTAAAACTGCCTGTTTAATTTATAATAGTCAGTTAGCCGTGTACTACTTATTTTTGTCCAATGGATTCTTTGCTTCTTATCGACCAAAGGTTACAGTCGAGGATTTGTTGCGGGTACCAATACCACAAGGTGAAAAAGTAAATTTAGATTCTATTAAAACCTATGATGAGGTTGATCAATTAGTTGGCCACTGGTTTGCTCTAAAAGATAGTGAGCAGACACTGATAAAAGATCTTTTTGACTACACTTTACCAGATTTTAAGGGTAATGCTTCTTCTCCAGGAAGACAAAAAACTCAACGCTCAACTCTCAATTTATTTGAGGAAAGTGAAGAGCCACACCTTAGAAAGTATTGTGAGTATTTTTTGCGTGTGATCAAAGCTGGATTTGGGCAAGAAAAAGAAGTTTGTGCAACTATTTTTCAGGAATCAACCGACGATCATCTACCTGTCCGATTGGTCGCAATATATCTCAATAAATCTATTCACGATGGAGTCAAAGTTGAAACTATAAACTCTCAAGTTTTGCTCAATCGCTTGAATCAAGTGAATAACTTATTTATGGATCAAGATAATTCTGATAGTGGAGGAATTTTTTATCAGCGCGTTGCTAGGATATACGCTTCTACGCCATTTGAAGGAGAGCAAGTCCCGACAGTCTATCTGATTAAGCCTGATAAAATTCGTTACTGGACTCGTTCAATGGCGTTGCGAGATGCAGATGAAGTCTCGGCAGATATTATGTCAAAGCCTTCATACTCAAACACTCATTTGGAAACTTTAACAATCGCTTAATTTTTATGGTTAGAAGAGGACGTAAAACACTATCAGAGTCAGCTTTTTCTGACAAATATGAATTTGTTGAGCTGGCTACAAACTGGCAAACTGATGCTATTACTGTTCTCCTCAATCTTATTTGGCAGGGTTATGATCTTTACCAAAACGATGTTTTATCCAAAATAGACTTGTCACAAGCTGATGATCAATTGGAACGGGATATTACGCAAAGCCTTTCAATATACATTGAGCGAGTCAGAACAGGTTTTGAACCTTTTTCCATTCGATCTGAATGGTTTGAAATGGAAATGAGAGAGCCAGCACCAGCCCGACCAAAACAGTATGATCTGGCTTTTGTTTGGTCTAATCCCCCAAATGTCAGAATTGTATGGCCCATAGAAGCAAAAGTTTTACGCTCAGATGGTTCTGTCACAGAATATGTTAACGAAATTACAGGAAACTATCTTACCTGTCGATATGCGCCCTTTTCAAGTGAAGGAGGAATGCTGGGTTATCTTCTCAAAGGCATACCTGAAAAAGCATTTAATAATATTGCAGAAGCTGTTCAATGCGTTTTATCTGACCATCCTGATTTTTTAGAGCGTCATCATAAAACTTCAGATCACCAGCGTGCTGTTCCAAAAGACAAAACCTATCCAGCCAAATTTCGCTGTCACCACTTGCTTTTACAATTGACACAAAAGGCCAGTCGGATCGCCGCCCCGTAGGGTACGTTAATGAGGTATAATGTGATGCATTTTTATTGGCAAGGGAAACAAGGAGATCGCTTTTCTTATAGCTTGGGTTAACGCAATGAAAGCTTCTGTAAATGCTAAAATTAGTCTGGATTAAAATATTGGTATTGGAGCCAAACCGGTGATCAATGGGATCGAATCTTTATTATTTCCCCTTTCCAAGGCGGAGTACTTACTACCCCGTGAATCCTTACCCGGCGTTGGTGGCGATAAGCAACAATTTTGGAGAAGAGTTTTGGGGTTTGATTCTCCAGAGTCAGTACGGGAAGTGATTCTAACCATAGTGAAAATTGAGGATTTACAATTTGTGGGACAGGATCAATACGGCGTCGCTACCAGGCAATAAATCTTATCCAGGGGAAGTCTGGCATCTTCTGGATGGTGAAAACAGCTTGGATTGTACGGTCAGATGAAAAGATTGCCCGATTTGTGACAGCTATTCCAGAAAAAAGGAGTTACTAATGAAATCATTTAATTTGTTTGATGTCGTGGAATTGCTAGAACCTATTTTAATACATGGAGATTTTGCCAATGCCCTAGAACAACCTACCATCGCTCCTGTAGGAACAACAGGTACCATCGTAGAAGTGTTGGAAGAAGACCGGGTTTACCTAGTAGAATTATGGGGAAACTGGATCCGATGCCAAGATAATCAGAGATTAGAGCCAGCAAAACCTGATGCCCAAGACAAATTTCGAGAAACCTTAGGAGTAGAAGTAATCTATGCTAATCAACTAAAAATAGTTGAAAAATCTCGTCAACTTCGGAGAGATTTGTGGGATTTATTGGAAAATCTACCGGAGGAATTATTAGTGGAAGTTAAGATTTTTGCTGAGTTTTTAGAATATAAATATCAGTCCGATATGTCTCACCAAGAAACAAATGCGATCCGCTCCGCAGTGTCTCCGGTAACGCCGATCTTGTAGCAACTTAAACGCGACGACTTTGGGGAGTTGTGGAAATTTCTAAATGGGTGAAAGGTGATCGCCAAATCAGCATCAGGAGTTAAGCGGTTAATAAAACCATTTTGCCGGTTGTATGGCCCGTTTCTAGGGATTGATGAGCCGCGACGGCTTCAGTTAGGGGAAAGGTTTGGCTTAAATGTACCCGCAGTTTTTGTTCGTCAAACCATTGAGTGGCTGTTTTGAGGATCATCGCTTGATGTTTTAGCGCAGGAATTAACCCTTTTAAGTGGGGCGTTAACATCAATTCCAAACTGATGCGTAAATTGCGATCGCGGGCCACTTTTAAACTACCGAGAGAACTATTCGGTTCCAAAATCGTGACTAAATCGCCATAAATTTTGACAGCAGGAACGGTCTCAAAAAACGTTTTTCCCCCTACCGTATCAAAAGCTAAATCTACTCCCTGACCTTCCGTTAACACTAAAACACCGGCCACAAAATCCGTCTGCTGGTACAAAATTGGTTCGTCGGCTCCCAGTTGTCGCACTAAACGGGCTTTATCGGGTGTGCCAACCGTCGTTAAAACTTTAGCCCCGCGTAATTTCGCTAACTGAATGGCTAAATGGCCGACTCCCCCCGCTCCGCCGTGAATTAAAACCGTTTGTCCCTCGGTTAACCGTCCGCGATCGTAGAGGGCTTCCCAGGCAGTAATCAACGCTAAGGGAACCGCCGCCGCCTCCGCAAAGGAGAGGGTTTTCGGTTTGGGCGCGAGGGATATTTCTTCCACGACCGCGTATTCTGCATAGTTACCCGTTCCCGATTGACCTAATCCCCCCGCACAGAAATAGACTTCATCCCCCGGACGAAAAGCTGTTACCCCAGGGGCGATCGCCTCGATAATTCCTGCCCCATCACACCCTAAAATTGCGGGCATTGCATCCGGATAAAAGGTTCCCCGTTGTCGTAATTTAGTATCAATGGGATTGACTCCCGCCGCCTGTAAACGGATTAACACCTGGGTTGGGGTTTTGAGCATGGGTTGGGGCCAATCCTCCAGGGTTAAGACCTGGGGGCTACCGGGAGCAAAAAAGGCGATCGCTTTCATCGGAAAAACTTAAGGAAAAGAACAATAATATTAAATTTAGTTAAACGGCCATCGTTGAGATCCTTTAACCACAGAATTTTAGGATATTTTGAATTATGGGTAATCACCCGGATTTGATATAACCCTCTTGTGTCATTCAAGGATATTTCGACGAGATGATATTAAATCCGGTTAAACAGCCATAATTACGATTCTTTAACCGTAAAATTGTAGGATACTTTAAATCATGGTTAATCAATCGGATTTGATATGACAACATTTCCTCCAACGAGAGATCAAAGTTTCAACCCAGTTTAACAAAAGAGGGATATACATTCTCGCTATTTTCCTGGTAGATAGCTAGAACCCCCTTAACAAGCTAATACCCAATGATGATCTGACTCATCAACCATGCTAGAAGCACCACCGCACCATACTGGGGCCAGAGAATATTGAGGGATTGACGACCAATTTTGCGGGTAATCACCAACGCCGCGAAAACGCCTGAAACTAACACGCAACCCTGTAAAAAGGCTACCACCGCCGGATGCGCAATTAAGACCGGTAAAGCAGTATCTGTTAAGCCAAAGGTGGCTAAGGTTAAGGGTAAAATTGTGCCGGCTTCCCCTAGTCCTAAGCGTAAATAATGGGCTAAATTGCCGGCTAAGACCAGGGGAAGATAACCATAGGCTAATTCCAGAAAGGAAAGATGTTGTGTCTTGTCTTTTTGGGGAATGAATTGATGGGCCAGCAGAGGAATTAAAACCGGTACACCCAGGGCTAAACTCGCGGCGATCGCATGGGTAGTAAACTGGTCAAAATTGATTGTTAAATCCCATTCCAGGGCAATTTCAGGTAAACGCCGTAAAAAGATACTCCCTAATAATAGAAATAACAAAGCGACTTCGTAGGAACGAGGTGTATGGGTTGTCCAAAGTTCAATGGCCGGGGGACGTAAATTCACCTCAATGGAACGATGGGGACAGGCTTTTAAACAGGTCATACATAATACACAATCTCGATTATCTTCCAGTTGGGCGGGATGGGAATACAATGGACAACCGAAGGTGGCTTGACCTTCTCCCTTTTGCGGGCCGCCTTTATAACATTGATAGGTGCTACATTCTGCTGAACAAGTTCCCTGTTGGCCCCGTAATTCCGTCATTGAAAGTTTGGCAAATAAACCATTCATGCCACCAATGGGACAGAGATAACGACACCAAAATCGTCGTTCAAAAATAGCGGAAAAAATCATCGCTCCGGCAGTAATTAACAGCAATAAACACGCTGAAAGATAGGCCGCATTTTGTAAATGCCAGAGTTCTTCCCAAAGTAAAATTAGGGTAAATAAACCGAAGAGAAACCAGCCTCCCCATTTTTCGGCGGCTTGACGGGGCCATTTTTTTAAAGTTCGGGGAAAAAGCCAGAGGGATAACTTTTGGGTGATTTCGCCATAGATCATAAAGGGACACACCGCACACCATAAGCGTCCCACAAAGGGAAAGGCGATTAAGACCAGGGGCCACCACCAGGCCCAAAATAAATTTAAGGCAAAGTTTTCATGACGTTGTTGGGGGCCAACAAAAAGGATGATTACGATCGCCGCAAAGGCCCAAGTCGTTACTCCATAATTCAAACGGTCTGGCCACCAGGCACTCCGCAAAAACGCTCGAAATTGAGGATAGGCATTGAGTAAATTCCAGCGAAATTGTTTTTTCTTACTTTGGGAGGGCCAAATAATTTCCTCGGTAATTTCTGTACAACCTTGGAGTTGGGTAATGGCTCGTTCTACCAGATTGGATAATTCGCGTAAATTGTTAGGAAAATCGTAGGCTTGTAATTTTCGCAGGGCTTCCTGAGTGACAGGAACCGGGTCAATGTTTTTAGCGTGGCAAGCTAACTGGATATAATAAGATAAATAATCTTCAATATCGGCTTTTCTGACTCGTAGGGGCGGGATTTTAATCGTTTGGGTAAATAATTTGTTTAAGCTAGGAACAATGGTTTCCGAGATCGCAATAATACGGGCTTGACTTTGTTTCACTGGTGCTAAGGTTTCCCCGGCACGACTGATAGGGCGGAAAGTCCCTTGTTGGATCAATTCGGCGATCGCCGGTAATAAGGTCGGGGGTAGTTCCTGAATATTATTGAGTAATAGTGTGCCTTTGCCCAGGGCTTCTAAAAGACTTAATTTCCCCTGGGCATAACCAAATAAATCAGCACCATTCGCCTTAAGCGTGGCACAATTCACCTTAATCATCGGCTCTTTGCGATACCGATCAGAACCAAAATGAATTAAGGCGGCAGTATTGTCTTTTTCCAGACCCGGTTCGCCAAAAATTAAGACGGCCTCTCGACTCTGAAACGCTTCTCGAATTTGGGAACGTAGGGCCAGTGCGTAACGACTTTTGCCCATAATGGCCCGCCGGGCTTTGGGAACCAGATAGGGACGTAATAGGGTTTGGCGTTCTTGTTCAAAAAAGAGTTGGGCCGATAATTCTTGAACTTCGGCGGCTAGGTATTGGGAAAAAGTCTGAATAATTTGGGGATATTTATCTAAAAACTGTTTAAACGTAGCGGCTTCCAAAAATAGTAATTGACAATCTCCCACCGTTAATACGGTACGACGGGCCAAATGTCCTAAAATAATGGCTCCAAGATTAACGACTTCACCCGGTAACAGACCCAGATTTTGGGTGGCTCCCTCCAGATGGCCTTCGTAGAGAATATAAAGACCCTGGGGGGGTTCCCCTTCGACGGCGATCGCCTGTTGGTCGGGTAGGCTAAGGAATTGAAAATGGGGGGCAATATCGGCAAGTACCTCTTCCCCGATTAAAGTCAGTTCCGTTCGTTCCCTAAGCCAGTTTACAATATCCTGAGATTCCATGGGAGTCTGCCCAATTTCTTCTTTTATATTTTGGCATGGTTCAAGCCCTTCTGTCTGTTCCTGTGGGTTCTCTGCAAATTGCGGCGACGGTTGCCGATTCCCTGCGTTTCTCGTTAGTGTTACCGACCTATAACGAAAGTGGCAATATTACCGAAATTATTCAAGTTTTAACGCAGTTATTAGATACGGTTTTAAAAAATCAGTATGAACTAATTGTTGTAGATGATAATAGTCCCGATTATACCTGGAAAATTGCGGCGGATTTAATGCCGGACTATCCCCAATTACGGGTCATGCGACGGATTGAGGAACAGGGACTTTCGACGGCGGTGGTAAGGGGGTGGCAGGCCGCCAGGGGGGAAATTTTAGGGGTGATTGATGCGGATTTACAACATCCTCCCGAAATTTTATTGCAATTATTAGCGGAAATGCAACAGGGAGCCGATTTAGCTATTGCTAGTCGTCATGTGGAAGGGGGCGGGGTTAGTGAATGGAGTATGATCCGCCGTTTTTTATCCAGGGGAGCGCAAATGTTGGGGTTATTAATTCTCCCGGAAGTGATTAGTCGGTTATCTGATCCCATGAGCGGTTATTTTATGGTGAAACGCAAGGCGATCGCCGAAAAAACCTTAAGCCCGGTGGGTTATAAAATTCTCGTAGAAGTGGCGGCCAGAGGAAATGTGCGATGGATTGCAGAAGTAGGTTATGTCTTTCGAGAACGCCAGACAGGGGAAAGTAAAGTTACTTGGAAACAGTATGGGGAATACCTACAACATTTAGTGCGGTTACGGCTATCGCGCTCCTCGAAATTTATCCAATTTTGCTTAGTGGGGGGAACCGGGGTTGTTGTGGATATGACAGTTTTGTTTTTACTCCATGATCCAACCATGTTAGCGTTACCCTTAACTCGGAGTAAAATTCTGGCGGCAGAAATGGCGATTTTAAATAATTTTTTGTGGAATGATCTTTGGACATTTCAGGATATTAGTCGTCGTCAACCGGGCAAACGTCAACGGCTTAAACGTTTGATTAAATTTAATTTAATTTGTTTAGCAGGTTTAATTCTGAATGTGATCCTGCTGAATATTTTGGTAAATCTTCTGCATTTTAATCACTATTTGGCTAATTTATTGGCGATCGTCTTGGTGACTGTCTGGAATTTTTGGTTTAACTTAAAATTAAGTTGGCGGGTCACAGAGGTTCGTTAGGAGGCTCTCTTGGATCTGAATTCTTTCCTCCCTTAATATACAACGAAATTTAGAGAAACATTAACTCTCTATAACTTGCATTGTTTGAACAAGGGGCTGAGTAGCACGATGAATTCCCTGTATTTTCTGGGTTCCAACCTGGATTTCGTATTCTCCCTCATAGGCTAAAAAACTGACCTCTCCCCGTTCATTGGTGACTTTTTCTCCCTGGGTACGCCACACCTGATTAATCAGATGATCTAACTTAAAAAAAGCCGGTTTGGGCGTGCCATCTTGATACAGAATCCCCGTTGGCGCACCTAACCAGGAACCGCGATCGCTGAAAGACCAAAGAAAAATCCCCGTGATTTGTGGATAACTGTAGAGCAAACGATAGAAAAAATCGAGATAATTGGCCTGCCGTGCTTCTTGATCGGGCGTATTAAACCAATCGTCATAGGTGCGATTAAAATCTAACTCCCAACGAATCGGGCCGGCTAAGGTCGTCACTTCTGTAAACGTAATCGGTTTCTCTAACCGGGAGAGCCGTTGAATAATATTCGTTAAACCTTGATCCGACCAATTGCCCCAAAACTGATGACTCTGTTGCCCAATCCCGTCAAAGGGAACCCCGTGTTCTACTAAACTTTTCAGCAGATTAAAATACTTTGGCCCAAAAACATAGTCATTAATCACCGCTTTTACCTGGGGATTTAAAGCCTTAAATTGACTCACATAGCTTTTAATCAAATCCAGTCGCTCAGGTGTATTCAATAAATCCGTCAAAGGATGACGATGATTATTCCAGGTGACTAACTCATTAAAAACATCTACTTCCTGTAAATAGGGAAAAATTACCGTTGATAAATGGGTTAATAATCGGTCTAAATGGGAACGTAATTCCTGGGCAGAAACGCGACGATTTTCTAACCAGGTTGGTAAACAAGCCGGGTTATGATTCCAGAATAAGGGATGACCCCGTAAATAGAAATTGTGGGACTTTAACCACTGAATAACCGTTAACAAATAAGCATCCTGGTATTGTTTTGGCTCCGGTTCGTAGGAACGCCAATAAAACGTGACCGTTGACGCATTAAATAACCGTAAAAATACCTCTTGATGACGGCGATCGCTTTCCGTTTCAGGACTGACCTCTGGATAAAGATAGCCTTGGAAAGTTGCCCCAAAATTGAATAAATGACGCAGATGTTGGAGCTTAACCGCTTGACCGGCGATCGCCTCTCCCTGGGCATTAACCACCTTGACTGTTAAGGGAGCCTGACGAGTCTGCTGAATCCGACGATTAAGGGCAGTCAATCGGGATTGCCAGGGATCTAAAAACCCAGAAGCGTCTCCGGGTGACAACCGATCCTCCGCCATCACCCGGCTACCGAAACCAGCTAACCCCGCCAGCCCTCCATAGGTCGCCCATTTCAAGAGCAAACGACGCGGGTAAGACATAAAACGATAACGGTTTGAACAATAGGATTAGCCACAGAAATCAACCTCTGATTAGGATCTTCGTAGGCTCCTAACGTTCCTGAATACTAGGATTGTCCCCCTTGGGTAAAATCCCCACCGGATTCGGTTGGCTGATGGGCTGAGATAAGTTTGTCCCGTAATATTGCAACACAGAAATAGCTTTATTGTACTGGGGATCGGCTTCGGTTCCTAAGAGGGTGGGATCATTCCGCAGACGTAACTGTTCATCCAAGGATAAATCGAGGTAAATATCCGGGTTAATGCCCTTATGGTTAATATCGGTGCCACTAGGGGGATAATACCGGGCGATCGTCACCGCTAATCCCGACCCATCCGATAAAGAATGAACCGATTGTACCGTTCCCTTGCCGTAGGTATTGGTGCCGACAATGGTGGCCCGGCCATTTTCCTTGAGGGCCCCTGTTAAAATTTCGCTGGCACTGGCTGACCCTTGGTTCACTAAAATCACGAGGGGTAAATTGGTGATCTCTGTGCCGTTGGCCACAAAATGGCGATCGCCGCCTTTCCGGTCAATAGTGCTAACAATTTCTCCCTTTTTGAGCCACATCCGTGCAATATCCACACTGGCAAAGAGTAACCCCCCCGGATTGCCCCGTAAATCCAAAACGTAGCCCTTGATACCTTTCTGGCTGAGGTCTTCGATCGCCACCTTCATCTGTTCCGCCGCATGGGAACTAAACTCATCTAAGCGGATGTAACCCACTCGGACGTTACCTTCCTGCCTCACGCTGTAGGACACCGCATCCAACTCGATCTGGGCCCGTTTTAGGGTAAAGTTCAAGACCCCCTGGTTCGGTCGCGCCAACTGTAAAGTGACCTCGGATCCCACCTCTCCTTGAATTTCCTTACTGGCTTGCTCCAGGGTCATTAACGCCGTTGGCTTGCCATTGATTTTCACCAGGCGATCGCCCGCCTGAATCCCCGCTTTCTTGGCCGGCGAATTTTTTAAGGTATCCAGTACCATCAAATCATTGGTTTTTTTATCCAGGGTTAAGCGCAATCCAACCCCCGACATTTCCCCCGAAGTCTGATTGGTTAACTGCGTAAAATCCTCCGGATTGAGGAAACGGGTATAGGGATCACCCAACTGTTTCAGAGCTTGACTGATCGCCTTATAGGCCTGTTGACGATTTCGATAAGTCTGCCCCAATAACTCCTGACGTTTCGCCAACCAATCCATCCGATTAAACGTCTTATCCACAAACTCATTATTGACCAACTGCCAAACCTCATCCACAATCGCAGTGGGACTATTCTCCAGAACCGTTGGTTGCAAAACCTCCGTTTTCGGTTTACTCTTGGCGACGGTAGCAACACTCGGCTCAACTTTAGGATTGGTCGCGAAGGCCGGCGGTAACGCCATCCCAACGCTCAGGGAAAACAGCACCGTAGAGAGCCACACACAAGGAAAGGGACGAGGTTGAGACATGGGAGGCCACTGAATTCGTAAAAACATAATCAATACTTCTACTACTGTAATGCGGCTTGAAAAAAACCGCGTAAAATTTCTTGATGTTTATCTCCCACCGGTTTAAAAATCTGGTCTTTAGGAGAGTAAATCTGTCCTGACAAAATTGCTTCAGGCGATACCAAAGCAAAGTCCCAGCCCTCCTGCAAGGTGAGAGAGTCTAGGGGAACCGTCAAGGGGCCATAGAAAATGTGCCGAATAGCTAGTTCATCTGTATAGCAATCAAAAAAAGTAGCGTCTTCAAAATGGAAGGCAATTTCCTCCCAAATTTCCCGGCGAATCCCCTCAACGGGATTTTCCCCTGGCTCCAGGTGGCCACCAAATAATGTCCAACATCCCGGATAAAGAATGGTCGGAATATCATCTCTTAACTGCAACAGGAATTGATTCTCCCGGTACAGAATCGCTAGAGCGACTTCCCGTTGTAGAGGATTTGAGGAGTCGTTTGTGGGGGAGGAGGAAATCATCGGCGTTAAATTTGGGACGAGATGGGGTTTTGGGGCTGGCCGTGGGTTTAGGGCTAGGAGCGGTCTTGGCTGTGGGTGGTGTGCTGGCCTTGGGGCTGGGTTGAGCAGTTTGGGGGGGGGAGACGGGGATATTAATACTAGTAGGGCTAGGGGAAGGATTGGCTGTTAGGGGAGACGGGGCGGGCGAGGGGGAGATTTCGGGCGAGGGGGAGACTTCGGGTGATGGGGCGGATTGGGAGATAGGGGAAGAGTGGGGAACGGGGGTCTTGGAGTCCAGGGGTTGAGGGATGAGGGTAGTGGCTGTCAAGTCCTGATTCAGTTCCAGCAAATAGGATTCTCCGAGTTTTTCTTGGCCAATGAAAATAGCCTGATAGGATAATTCCCCCCGCACTTTAACCGTTTTGCCCTTGGTCGGTAGAGGGCGATCGCTTTTGACCCAAACCGTTCCCGTCTCATCTTGAATTTGGTAAGCTCCCCCATCTAAAAACGGGGCCACATTGACCACAATTCCTTCAATTTCGACAACACTCTGATTTTTTAACTGGCCCAATCCCCCAATTTTGGTTTGTTCAGGGGAGGCCCACCCCAAGGGATTGAGGGGACTGCAACTCAAGATCAAGCCGCTAATCACTAACGGTAAACCAATACGACACCAGGGAGACTGCAACACACCGACCATGCTGTTTATAAGGAAGATGAGGTTATCTTAGCCCTAAAGTGTACCGAGATTGTTAAGGTCTCCTGATGCAAAAGGGGACAGTTCTGGGGCCGGTTAAATCTCTTCCATAGCAAGACCCAACTGTTGATGGTAACGCTCCCACTCTGGGCTTTCTTCACCGTAGGTGCCGGCGATTTGTTGTAAACAGCAATCAATGGCAAAGTCGTTTAATTCTGCCGGGGCAATCCCAAACATCCGGGTAAAGGTTTCGGGTAAAACGCGACAGAAGGCCGGGCGGGTTTCATAGATGCGACACTCGCGCTCCGCCTGGGCATAATGAATACACCAGCCGTCTTCTCCCACCAGGCTCAAATAGTGGGTCAATTCCGCCGGCGTTAGATAGTCTTCCAGATCGGGGCGATCGCCGGGATCTAGGTGACAACAGGCCCCACAGCCCTTAATACACTGCCAGGTTGCCATAACCCCTCCCCCGTCTAGGGTTGTAACAAAACTTAATAAATTTTTGTCTCATTCCTGAAAAGAGCGAAACCAACCCAGGTATTATAGACAAGAGTTTTCTGGATAGCTGTCTTTTGACATCAACCCTTGGTAAATTTTCAGGAGAAAACATGGATTTAGTAGCCGCCCTTAATTTAGAGCCAATTTTTCAATTAACGTTTGTTTCACTCATTATGATTGCTGGCCCGGTGGTCATTTTCCTTTTAGCCTTCCGAGGCGGAGACCTCTAAGGGAAATAGCGTGGGTTTTGCTTTGAAGTACCTTTCCCTAGGAAGGGTATTTTTTCTTGGGTTAATATGGGAGCGGGGTTGTCTTTTTGATCCCTGTGTGAGGAGTTAACAGTGAATCATCAATCATGGTTTAGCAAACCGAGAAAGTTTTTGATGGGGTTCTCTCTCCCCGGCGTGGCCCTAGGGGGGTTAACGGCTATCTTGCTTTCTCTCGATGTTCCCCTACCGATCGCCAAGGCCCAATATGCGAGCCGTCCGAGTAGTCCTTGGCAATATGCGTCCTTTCCCGTTGAAAATTTTCAGGCTTATACCTCTGGTTTTGGTTATCGGTCTTCCCCGGTTGATGGAGGGAGTCAATTTCATTACGGTTTAGATTTAGCGGCTCCGATCGGCAGTTATGTCCGGAATTGGTGGGCGGGAACAATTGTTGAACTATCAGATAATACGGCCTGTGGAACGCTGATTCGGGTTCAATCGGGAGAATGGCAACACGTTTATTGTCATTTAATGGGGCGAGTAGAAGTGAGTAATGGGACGAGATACTTAGTGGATCGAGAGGGAGGAATCATTCTTCAACAAGGTCAGGTTTTACCGGTGGGGGTGAGAATTGCGCGAGTGGGGATGACCGGACGAACGACCGGACCGCATTTACACTGGGGGTTAAAACACGATGGTCAATGGATTGATCCGGCATTGGTACTACAAGCCATGTATCGCCAGCAATCCTCCTAAATTGGGTCTCTTTTACAAGTTGACAGATTGACCTGTATTGCTTGAGGTTCAGGCCCTTCACCCCGAATGAAGGTTTTTAGGGGAGCGTAGAGAGGCCCAGCTTGCCAAATGTTACGCCAATTTAATAACTAACCTCATTGAGTAGAGAGAGCTACCTTTTTTGGCTATAATAGGGATATAATATAATAAAAGTACTAATCAATAAGTCTTACAAGGCAGAGGAGTAAACTTTCGCCATATTTTACGGAATACGTCAATTATGTAATCGCTGTTATGATACCTGATAATCCGCCACTAACTGCAATGGAAGAATTAACACCTTCCCCCAAGATTTTGATCGTTGATGATTCCGAAAACGATCGCCGTAGCTTCGTGCGTTATTTGCAATCAGACCCGGAGCAGAGTTATTACATTCTTGAGGCGGAGACATTAGAAGAAGGGTTGGAACTGTGGCGATCGCAGAAACCCGATATTGTCTTACTGGATATTAACCTACCCGATGGCAATGGCTTAGAATTTTTAGAGGCAATTCGTACCGAGCAATTAATCAATAAATTACCGGTGATTATGCTGACCGGTCAGGGAGATGAACGGATTGCAGTAC
>JACCDQ011375878.1_pt1 | contig 16271 bp, 18 predicted proteins | sample 7446031 | NCBI WGS metagenome assembly JACCDQ01 (sample SAMN15323442, study PRJNA562643) | freshwater metagenome | isolation source: river surface water | place: USA:Blue River Watershed | collected 2017-08-17
ACTCGTTCAAGTACTCAATCTGGCTTGCGTCAACACGCTCGCCCCAGTGCCAGTCGCTGAGCATCAGCGTGGGCACGCCGGCGAGGGCTTGGTTCTTCGAGGGCTTGGCGCGGTTGAACTTGACCGAAGGGCCCTGCGGCTTCAGCCTGAACGAATCCCGCATCGTTTCGATGAGGTGCGCCATGGCGGAATCTGCCGCATTGGTGTCCCGTGCAGCCTTGAGCTGTCGCTCCAGGTCCTTGACCTTGCGCTCCATGACTTGCACCTTGGAGGCTTGTCCTTCGAGCTCTCGAACGCTCGCGCGCAGCAGAGCCGCGCGGACGCCGATGGCTTGGCGAGACGAACGCCCGAGTCGCTTTTTCTGTACGGCACCGTCGCCTTCAACGAGACCGGACGAGACCAGAGCATCGACTTGGGCGTCGCTCAGGACCTGGTCCTTGCCGTCATGGGCGACCCACCAGAGCAGCCCCGACTTCTCGTTGACTTCGACGATACGAACCCCTTCAGCCCAGGCGCGAGCGCCTGCGGGCTGAGCCTCCATGGCTTCTTGCAAAGCCAGAAGGATAGGAGACAGAGAGTTTTTCATTAGTTGTCCTTGCCTGTTGACTCTCAGCACGGCAGGCCTGAAGGCCTGTCGAGTGGCAGTTGTGAAGGGCGCAACGCGCCCTCCTTCCGCGGTCAACTCTGTTGAGAAAGAAATTTACCTCTCTTCTATAGCGAGCATTTGCGAAAACCTGATGCTGCTGTTCTGAAGATGCGTGTCGCTATAGGTGGCAATAGGACAGAAAATCATGACCACATCTACATCCCCATTCTTTTTCGTGCTCGGGGCTCCCGACCACGAAATGCAAGAAATCGAACGCGTTTGCGTCGAGAAAGGATTCGGCTACGCCTACGCCACAGTCAACGGCTCCGTGGTTCACTCCTACGAAGCCTATGACGCCGATGGCATCACCTCCCGCACGGTGCCTCCGGGCTCACGGGTTGTCTTTGTGGAGTGCGCCGTCATGGGCCTTCGCTACGACGACCTCATCGACCATCACTCACCTGGCGACCCGGGCTACGGCCAGACTCCTCAAGGATATTTCGAGGGCTCGTCCCTGGGGCAGTTTCTGCTGATGGTGGGTCAAGAACCCAGCAAGCTGCAGCGCATCATCGCCGCAGCCGACCATTGCCTGACTGCTGCCTACCAGGGCCTGTGCCCGGGGGTCAGCCCCCAAGACCTGCAGGAGTTCCGGGAGCAGACGCGCAGCAAGGCGCGGGGGCTCTCGCTGGACGAGCTGAGGCGTCAAATTGCAGAAGCTTCGGAGTTTCTGCAGAGCGCGCCGCGGGTGGACATCAACGGCACGCAAGTCGCGTGGTTCGAGGACACTCCGCCTTTTGAAGCGTCTGAGGCGTCTGCACGTCTGGCTTTGCCGTACATGTACGTGCGCAAGCAAGACGACGGCCGCATGAAAGCAGGCATCCGCAGTGCACCGGCACCTGTCGTTGCGTATTGGATTGCCAACTGCGGCTTGCGCCAAGTCTACGGGGACCCTCAACGCGGGTTCGCTGGCGGCTACTACTGAGACAGCCGAAGCCTGTCAATCATTGATGAGCCGTCTTGCACCCGCAAGACGGCTTTTTCTCTGCTCGTCTCCGCCTGAAAGAAAAAGACCACCAGCAAAAGCTGGCGGTCTTGGAATCGATTAGCGTCACACGGTACGGCGCCAAAAACGCCGTGGCCACGCGGCTTACTTGTGCCGGATGTACATCGCGCTGCTGGCAGACTTGTACGGAGCCAGGTCCAGCTCCGGGAGGTGGTCCTTCATGACCTTTTCCCAGTTCGTGCTGCTGCGGTTCTGGAAGGTGACCGTGAAGAATCCCCCTTCGGTGTCCGAGCCCTGAACCATCTCCTTGATGGCCTCGCTGTAGCGCTTCTGGTCCGCTTCCAGCACCTTCTTGAGCTCTTCGAGCACAAGGTGGCGGTACACCAGGTCCTCGAGTTCGTCGCTCAGGGGAGCTTCGAGTTCGAAGGGCAGGAGCGAGTTCAGCCTGTCACGGGTAGCCTTCGCCTCGGTCTGCAGCGGTGCGTAAACCCGAGCCAGCATTTCGCAGTCGATGAGCGCGCCATGCAGCGTGCGCTTGGACCGGTCAATGCTGTAGCGGTCGCACAGCGCGTCGAGGTTGTGCTTCTTCGCACGCACGTAGCGCCGCGAGATGGCGCAAGTGTCCGTGATGGAAGCGACCTTGTCGTCCAGCTTCGTGTACTTCGCCTTCTTCAGCTCGTGGTCGAGAAAGCCGACGTCGAAAGGCGCATTGTGGATGACCACGTGGGCACCTTCGATGAAGTCCAGCAGCTCCTGGGCCTTGTCGCGGAACAGCGGTTCATCCTTCAGGTCGTCCAGCGTCTTGCCGTGGACCTTCACCGACTCTTCCGGAACGTCGCGTTCCGGGTTGAGGTAGGTGTGGAAGAAGTTGCCCGTGGGCTCACCCGTTTCGGGGTCGAACTCCAGGGCCGCGATTTCGATGAGGCGGTGGTATTTCGGCCCGATGCCGGTGGTTTCGGTATCGAGAGCGATGTATCGTTGAGTCATGAGTTGGCCTATTGCCTTGGAAAAGACTACTCGTATAGAGAAGTCCGGCAGCGACCAACACTTTCACTTTTTAGAGGGCGAACAGCGAAGCCCGAAGTCGATATCGGTGATGTCGACCGTACAACCCGGAGCCCATTCGTGCTGCCCCGCGTAGAACCGGGCAAAAGCCTTGGCATCTTCCAGGAACGGCCCGCTGGTGTCTCCCACGTCACACGCAGGTGCCTCCGTGGCGGCTCCCCGTGCCTGAACCTGCACGGACAAGGCGACCAGGACCTTCTGTGCGAGTTCAGGACTGGCCACGCCCGCGTGACTCATCAGCGCCGCGAGGACAAAAGGCTGGTCCAACTGGGCAACCACGGCGGCAGCTTGCGCATCCTGGGGCTTGCACGCCAGGTGATTGCGTCGGTTAACCGCCACCTGTTCCATGAATAGACCGATTTCTGCAGCTCTCGCTCGAGACTCAGCGCCGAGCGTGGCGGGAACTGCCGCCTGGTAGGCCGCCTTTCGATAGGCGGGGTGCTTCTTGAGCTGGGCGCGAAACTCTTTCAGGCTCTCAGCGTTGTCTTCGGGGCTCAGCGCGTAGGACCATCCCCCGGGGCAGCCCAACGCAGAGAACCTCCCAGGGGCCGACTCTGGAGTTCCCACCAGCGAGAGAACGGCCTGTTCGTCAAGCTTCTCAGCCATGCACTGCCCTAGTGCAGCTTGGCTGTCGGCGGGGGCACATCCGCTGAGGCTAACAAGCGCACCGACGAGCGCGGAAAGGGTGAACAGTCTCAGCATCAGCCGCGAGCTCCTGTTAGAGAAAGCTCATGCCGACGCTGAGCTGTCTTGACCGGTTGATTTCCCTGGTCATCGATGAACATTTCTCGAAAAGCCACGTAAGACACCGCGGGTAGAAAGCACAGCAGGAAAGGCGTGGCAATAGGCAACAAGAACAGGGTGAGTGCCAGCGCTGCCATGTGCAGCATCTCGATGAAGAACACCGGCAGGACGTTCTTTCGCCAAGCCTTTTCCAAGCAGATGTCTGCCTGCTCCTCTCCCGCCCAACTTGCAAGGCAGTAGCGCAGCATGGGCGCACGGCGAGCAAAACCCGCTGCCATGAAGCTGCCCACCCAAAGGGCCGCTGCGGCGGTCAAGAATGGGGAGTGTGGGGCGAAAACCCACGTCCAGATGCTTCGGTAGTCGACGGCAGGGGCAGGAGTCGCGGCGCTGTCCTTGGCCATTGAGGCCAAACCAAAGACCAGGGCGAACGAAAGGGCCATGGCAAGCAGCAAGGCGATTCGATTTGCCCAGAGCAGTCGGCCGGCATAACCGAGGCAAGCCCGCGCGCTGGTTAGCACCGCATTCAGGCTTACGGCACTGCGGTCGCTCAGGCTGGCCAGGTCACAAGACAGGGCATAGGCAAAGACTCCAGCCGGCAGCGCCAGCAGCCCTCCAAAGGGCAGCAGCGCCAACAACAGGCAAAGCCCCAGTTGTATGCCAAACCACCAATGGAACGAGCGGAACACCAGGTCCAGGGACTGGTGCGTCCATCGTTTGGCATAGCCATCTTCGACGGCCCGGGGCTCCAGGGTCATGGCCCGGAACGGATTAGCGGGAGGCCGGCTGCGCGGCGTGAGGCGCGGCACCCGTCTTGGCACCAGCTGCTTGCTGTGCGCGAATCTTCGCCTGGCGCTCTTCCCATTGGCGCTTCTTCTCCGGGCTGTCCCACACGATTTGGGCCGGCTTCAGGTTGGGGTCGTAGGTGGCAACACGTGGCTTGTCCTTCTCAGCCGGAGCGGATGCGGCGGATGCGGCAGCAGAGGCCTTCTCAGCGGCAGCGGCGTCGGCTCCCGCTTCCTTCTTGCCGCAAGCGGCCAGCGCGAACGAGAGGGCGAGGACGGACAGAAGAGCAGTGGTTTTCATGGGGGTTCTCAGTGAAGTAGAAAATTGACGAGACGATATAGAGAAGACGCTTATACGGGGCGATTTAGGTCAGTTCAAGACACAGACTTGGACCGCCTCATCAGTCGCAGCAGACGGCTCCATCCACGGCCGGGAAGGCCTGAGACGAAGGCCAAGGGGCCTCTGCCGAACAGAACGAGCATGAAGCAGATGAACAGCCCAAGTCCGACCCGCTGCGACACCTCTTGCAGCTGCGGAGGAAACGTGAAGTCGGGTGTCAGTGCGGGCACAATCGTCGCGACCCACACGCAGCTGAGAGCATTCACCATCACGTAGAGCCCGAACCAAACCACGTCTCCCAGCTCCAGTCGCAAGCCGCGAACGGTCTTGAGGAGCCGCCAGAGACTGAGTGCGAAGGCCAAGCAGGGCAGCAAGAGGGTGATGAGGACGGCAAGCATGGGCGGTTCTAGGGATTCAGCGATAACGGACGACAGACCGAGCAGTCTTCTTCTCCGGAACGTCCTCGGCGCCGAGCTTGTCCAGGAGCATCGCGGCCCGCCGAGCTTCCGCACGCTTGCGTGGGCGGTCCGCCAAGGACTTCACCAACTCGGCAGTCGCATGCGCGCCGGCGCCAAGGCACAGCCATCCTGCTACCAAAGCGTCTAGCCATCGCTGCCCCGAGGACTGCAAAAGAGCTTGACCTGCCTGTTCAGCGAAGTCCACGCTCACCTGCCAAACAAGCCAGTCTGGCCGTGGCCGGCCGAGCACTGAGAGCAGCGCGAAGGCAAAGAATGTCAGCCCTGCTGCGAGGAGCACCAAAGAGACGGTCGCCCAAACGGCGGCACCCCCATACCCGTGCCGCACACGATAGGGCAGCTCCACAAAGATTTCGGAGACAAGCCGATAGACGAAGAACAACGCGACCAAGAGCGCTGCCAGCCCGATGCTGAGCGTCAGCAACGGGCCTAGGTCTGCTCGCAGTGCAAGTTCGCGGTAGACGCTCAGGGCTTCGTCAACAGGTGGCATTTGTATTCCTTGTGTTGACATTATATGAGCATCCAGTTTACTCGTCAACCGAGCAAGCTGGCTATAGCCCTAACGAAGGGGCTCAGCCCGCGCGACGGAATGCTGCGCGGTAGAGGGCGGCAGCTCGAGTCGAGTACAGGGGAGCAAGGGCAGCCAGCGCGCAGGTCGCAAGAGACGCTTCCTCGAGAGAAACGCCGCAAGACATCAGGGTCGCCTGCGTGGCGGCCTGGAGCGTGGCGATTTTAAGAACTGCAAACTTGTCGAAGTGGGCCATGACGGTTTAATTTGTACGGCGGTTTCCTCGCCGGCTCAGGTGTGAAGTCAACAAAATGCTGCATCAAGGTCCCGAGCGGTCGCAGCAATGTAACCCAGGACGCCACCTAAAGCAAACTATTTTAGCCAAATAGACGAATTTAACGTCCCATAGTGGCGGACCGGTACGCCACGGTCGCTTTTTCTGTCAGCACATACTTTCGCCCGCCTGCACTCCGAAGGAGGCCCTTGCTGGACATGGATTGAGCGAGCCGCAAATCTTTTCCGTTCAGGGGCTCTTGGGGCGAAAGCCGAAGCAACCCGATGAGGTCGACTTCGGCCTTGCTGAGACCGGCGGGCTCTTCGCGTCCCAGCAACTGCTTGAAAACTTTGAACATGATGAGGTAGTGGAGTACTGGTCACGCACCTATAGCGAAGGCCAATCAGCAACGCGGCTAAAAGCGACGCCTAGACGGAGGACCCACCACCTTTTCATATCTCAAAGTCACCATGTCCTCTGTCAACAAAGTCATTCTGGTCGGTAACCTGGGTGCTGACCCGGATGTCAGCTTCCTCAATAGCGGCGACCCTGTCGTCAACTTCCGTGTCGCAACCTCTTCGCGTTGGAAGGACAAGGCCTCCGGCGAACTGAAGGAAGAGACCGAATGGCACCGCATTACCGCCTATGGTAAGCTGGCTGAGTTCTGCAGCGAGTACCTGAAGAAGGGCCGCAAGGTGTACGTCGAAGGTCGACTGAAGACTCGCAAGTGGATGGACAAGGAAGGCGTCGAGCGCTTCACCACCGAGGTCATCGCCGCCAGTGTGCAGGCTATCGGGGGCAAGGAAGGCACGCCCACCGGCGACCAATAACTGACCCGCTCGCATGGAAAGGCCGCTTGATTGCGGCCTTTGTCACGTCTGGGCCATCGAAAAACTCTTTTTATACTGAATGTCTTCGCCATTCAACTCGTTGCGCACTGGTTTCTGGAAGACTTTCGCCGGCCTGGTGATGGTTGACGACCGCGGCCGTGTGCGTCTGACCGAGCGGGGGGTGCAAGAGCTGGTGCCTCGGTGTGCCGTGTATGGGCTGCAGCCCTTGGAGTGCAAGTCTCTCGCTTCCTTCCTTGCCTGCATGACCCAGTTGCACAGAGAAGAGGCGGCTGAACGTTCCCGCGCTCTGGCATTTGGTCTGCGCGACCCCAGCCTGAGCCCGGAGAATCGACGTTTCGTTGAGCGCATGCTTGTGCCGGACGTCTTCCCCTGCTCGCCATCGCCCACGGCTCAGGAGCCGTCTCGCGACGGCAACGTGATTGACCTCTCGGCTCGTCGGCGCAGCGCGAAGCCACGCCAAGGCTAAATTCTCGTGCTATAATTTCGTATGAGCTTTTTCGCCACCACTACCACTACGACCACCTCTGGCTTCGGGCCGAGGGGAAGTGTGCTGCGCTGAAAAGCAACGTCAACCCACCCCAACCGCCCGAGGCCAAAAGCCCGGGCGGTTTTGTTTTTGGAGCTTCAAAATGGATTTGATTCGATACATGGACGCAGCACGTGAGCTGAACTTGCTGCACATCGGCGACAGCGCAGGCGTCGTCTACTGGAAGCCTGCTGGCTTGCGCCTCTACGAGAACCTGCGGGCTTTCATCCGTCGGCACCACGAAGCACGCGGCTACCAAGAGGTCCGCACCCCCAGTCTCGTGCAGCTGGAGGTCTTCGAGAAATCTGGCCACCTCGCCAAGTACCGCGACTACATGTTCGCTGCCAATCAAGGCGCTGACCAGGCCTGGGACTTGAAGGAGTACGGACTGCGGCCCATGTCCTGCCCCAACCACATTGCCATCTATGAAAGCGAGCGGCGCAGCCACCGCGAACTGCCGCTGCGAATCTTTGAGTTCGGGGAAGTATTCCGCAACGAAGCAGCCGGCGCTCTCCAGGTTCTCTTCCGCCAGCGTCAGTTCTGTCAGGACGACAGCCACGTGTTCGTTAAGCGCTCTCAGATTGGTGAGGAGGTTCAGTCCTACCTGGAGATGGCACAGAAGGTCTATGCAGAGTTGGGCTTCGAGCAAGTCGAGGTGAGCATCTCCTTGCGCCCCGAGCTTCGATTTGGTGCAGACGAGCTGTGGGACGAAGCGGAGGAGGCTCTTCGCGACGCTTGCCGTGAAGCAGGACTGCCCTTCGATGAGGAAGCAGGCGGCGGCGCGTTCTACGGCCCGAAAATCGAAATGGGCGTTCGAGACAAGCTGGGCCGGCGTTGGCAGTTGGGCGTCATCCAGCTGGACTACGTGCTGCCGGAGCGGTTCGGGCTCGAGTACGTGGAAGAGTCCGACGCACGAGGTCGGCCGGTCATGCTTCACCACGCAGTGCTGGGGTCCCTGGAGCGCATGGTTGGCATCCTCCTGGAGGTGCATGGCGTGCATCTGCCGGACTTTCTGCATCCGCACCCGGTCGCCGTGGTACCGGTCTCGGGCAAGAGCGCCGATTACGCCAAGATTGTCGCCCAGCGCCTTCGCGAGCAGGGCCACAAGGTTGAAGTCGACGCGAGCGATGACAAGCTGGGGGCAAAGCTGCGGCGATGCAAGCTCAAGGGTGTCCCCCTGGTATGGGTCGTTGGTGAGAAAGAAGCGCAGGCGTACGCGGCCAGCGGGGTCGTGGCGGCCACCTTGTCCAGCGGAAGCGAGAACCGAAGCGTCGTCCTCTGAAGAAGAGCTGCAAAGACCCGCGGAGTCGGCGAAGTCCCGTGAGAACGAAGGCCTCAGCGAGAGCTGAGGCCTTTTTCAATCAAATCACCAGCAGACCCGAATGAAGTAGTCGCCTGCCGGGAGCACTCCTCGTCGATGCAGGTCCTGCAACACCACGTCGGCCCGATACGCCTCGACCGCCCCGCAGGAGAGGATTTCTTCAAGGTCAGCCTCGTCAGCGACCAGGCTGTCCGGGCTGCCGATGCCACTGTACTCGTGCGTCGTGTCGTTGGGGGTGTCGATGAGTTCGATGCGCTTGCCGTAGACCGCCTGTGTGCCTTGCTCGAAGTCGCGGTCACGCAGGTAGTGACTCACCTTCTGCTGGAGGCGAAAAGCCTGCGTCTGCAGTTCTTGCGTCTGGGTCATGGCCTTGTCCTAGGAAGTTTGTCTAAAGCGCGTGTAGCTAACCCGGCCGAGCTTTTCCTCGCTCGCTACACAGCGCAGGACATCGTTTTCTGATGTGCACGCACATCTTTCCAAGAAAGGACTACGTTACATGGGACATCTGTCCGAAACCCGCAAGCTGTCGCTGCACCCGCTGGCCATCCACACCTTCATCAAGGCGCAGGCTGGGTCTCTGGGGAAGGCACTCTCCGAGGCCGTGATGAACTCCATCGACGCCTTTGCAAGCGCGGTGGACGTCACCCTGACCCAGACTGGCTTTGTGCTCGAAGACAACGGCCAGGGCTTTCGCAGCCGCGAAGAAATCGAGGCGTGGTTCGAAACGCTGGGCTTTCCCCACGATGACGGCAACCACCGTGTCTACGGCAAGTTCGGCATGGGTCGTGCGCAGATGTGGGCCTTTGCCCGCACGGTGTGGACCTCGAACCAGTTCGTGATGCGCGTGGACGTGAAGGCCAAGGGGCTGGACTACGAACTCGACGAGACGGCGCAGCCCTTCGCAGGAACGCGCATCGAAGCTCACTTCTACGAGCCGATGAGCTTCCAGGCACGGGAGATGGCCGAGCAGGAGTTGGTCAACCTCATCCGGTATGTGCCGGGCCTGGTCACCATCAACGGCAAGCCCGCCAACAAGGACCCCTCCATCGAAAAGTGGGACCTGGAAACGCCTGAGGCGTACATGCGCTTCGACAAGTCGATGCACTCGCTGGACGTCTACAACGGCGGCGTCTTGGTGACTCACTTCCCTCGATACCGCTTTGGCTGTTCCGGGGTGGTCGTGACCAAACCGGAGGCGACGCTGTCGCTGAACCTGGCTCGCAACGACATCCTCGAAGCGGAATGCAAGGTCTGGCCGAAAATCGTCAAGAGCCTGCCCAAGCAGGACAACGACTACCGAGCTGCCAAGCAAAAGGCAGACAAGCCGTCCAAGCGCACCATCGCCGACATGGCACGGCAGGTCAAAGCCGGCACCGTGCGGCTGGAGGACGCCATGACGAAGACGCCTGGCTTGGTCACCTCCGTCTACGGCCGCGCACTGAAGTACTCGGACCTGGTCAGCCGCTGGAACAGCCGCCCCGTCGTTTTCGTCACCAAGGGTGATGAGTTCGGCAAGCGTCTGTCGAAGCTGCGTCGCGCGGAAGTCGTTTCCCTGGAAACGCTCGAGCGCTTCGAGTGCAAGTCTGTCGATGAATTCAAGGCTCTGGTTCGCACAAGCGCAGCCTCGGGCACCGCTCGTCCCGATTGGAACAAGCACGTGCTCGAGCAGCTGGACACTGCCATCTGGTCCGACGACCCCCAGAGCCTGTTCAAGGACCTGGCCGACGGCAAGCAGGTGTTCACCCAGTCCGAGCTCACCGACCAGGAAAAGGCAGTGGCCACGGCGTGGAGCCGTGCCCGCTACCCGCTGGTGCGCTCGATGCTCGAGGTCGCAACGGACAGCCAGAAGAAGCAGCTGAACGACCTCGGGGCCGTGTCCCTTGGTGACAGCGCCACCTTGCTGTGCTGGGTGGACAGCGGCTCGCGCGAATGGGTCCTGCGCAAGAAGGAAGTCGTCGCCGCGATGGAGAAGTCGCTGCCCGGCATGATGCAGTTTGCGCTGGCTCGCCTGAAGGACCTCTGCATCGAGGTCTCCGACAGCGAAATCCAGGGCGAGGCGCTGCTGGCCAGGGTCTGCACCGAAACCGAGGCGCTGGGCGTGTTCATGCTGAATCTCACCCGGTTCTACGTCAACGAGTGTCGCAGCCGCGATGTGCCCGTGTCGAAGACCCGACTGAGCGAGCTGGACAAGCTCAACGTCGAGTAACTCTCACGCTCATTCAAGACCGTCGCGTTGCGACGGTCTTTTTCTTTGCGCGCGCGGCACCGCTTGGCGACACCCAAAAGTGTCGAAGCGCCCTTTGGAGCGCTTCGACAGAGGCACGCGCATTGAGGGGAGCGGCTGAGCACCCAGCTTCCGACGCCTTGGTCGGTCGCCTCGTCCAGGATTCACCTGCAAGAGCCCCATTCTCCCCATCACCGCCGCTGCTGTCCGCCAGCCCGGCCACCGGTCGCCTTTCCGGGTTTCCAATGCGTGGGTCCCGCTCGTATAGCTCCCTCGTGAGGCCATAAAGAACAACACGCCCGCAGCCTTCCGTCAGGGATGCCAGTCGCTAGACGAGCAAGGACCATTTAACGCGGCCTAGCCGCTGGGAGAATCATGCGAATCTTTGCCCTGTTGTTGTGCATGCTCTTGAGCATGCTGTCGGTACCCGCCGGTGCCGCTGAGAACCAAAGTGTGGGTGCCCACAAGCTGCAGCTCTTGAAGCAGCTCGAATCAGACGGCTACCTCAGTTCCAAGCTCGCCCAAGAGGCCCGAGAAAAGTACGTCACCCCGGAAGACCTGAAGACACTGCCAAGCCCCGTGGCGGCATCGGCAGCCGAGCCGTCCTTGTGGGAGCGCTACGTGTCCTGGATGAACTTCTTCAAACTGCTGGGAGTCATCCTTCTGTTGGTGGCGTTCAGCGGTTGGATTGCCCGACTGGGGGCCGCGATGCTGTTCATCATCGTCAGCGTGCCAAAGGAGGTCTATCAGACGGTTCTGCTGGGCATCAGCGTGACGCTGACGGTGGCGCCCCACGCCGTGTGGGCGTCAGAGGCGTTCTACCTTGCGCTGTTCGGCGCGTTCGCCAACCTCATGGTGCTGGCCTGGACTGTGGAGAGCCATCCAAAGCTCAAGGACCTGCTCAAGCGAATCTTCAGTCTGGGCATCCCGCCGCTGTGCGTGATGAGCTTCTGGGGCACGCTGTACTTCGCCGCCTTGGCGCTGGCCTACCAGTCGCAGATTTTCGGGTTCTTCTCGGCCGTCTGCCTGTCGGGCATGTTCAGCTTCGTCGTGTACTACCGCCCGGGAGTGCTGACGCTGGATTTCAAGGAAAGTGCACTTGGCGCCGTCGTCTTTGGGCACCTCCTGGTGGTCGGCGCGTATGCCGTAGCCAAGGTCACAGGAACCCTGCCTGCCCAGGCTGAGCTGTTCGCAGTTGGTCTGCAGTACTACTGCACCATTGCCATGGGGGTAGGCTTCCTTGTCGGCGCCTCGCCTTTTGCCAAGCGCCCTGCCGGCTACGTCCTGCTGTTCGTGGCAGTGCTGATGCTGGCCGTGTTCGCATACTTCATGTTCGACCTGAAGGTCATCGCCAGCATCCTGTGTGTCTTCGCAGTCCTGCTGGCGCTGGAGTGGATTGGCTACGTTGGATACCGGGCAGGCTTTCTCGCGGGTACGTTCGCACTAGGTGCCGCGCTCTACGGCTGTGCCTTGCTGCTGGAAAAGTATCAACATCTGGTCATCCTTCGAATGACCTGAACGCAGGCTAACGCCTTCATTCACAAGCCGCGGCACTGCCGCGGCTTTTTTCCGTTTCACCCGGGCCTACTCGTCGCCCACCATGCTGAGCGCGTCCTCGAAGTGCGCGCTGTCAGGCATGTCCTTTTCCATCACGGCGCCCCACCAACCGTCGTTGCGTAGCCGCGGGGACACCCACACGAACCACCGCTTCTTGCGTGCGGCACCCACCAGATGGTCGAGTTCTTCCTTGGTGTCTGCGCACAGCTCGAGGAGACGACACTCGATGCCGTCGGAGCCCCAGGGAACGTTCTCGGACAGGGTGATTCGATGTGCCATCTCAGCTATAGGGGTGACGTTTAGCCCAAAAGAATGCGGCCCCAGGAGGGGCCGCAGAAGAAGTTCAATCGAGCGTCACGCCGAGCAGCTCGCCGAACGGGGGCTGCTTGGGTCGGTAGTGTCCTTCAGGCACTGCCCAAATCACCGGGTACCCCGGCTCTTCGGACGGAAACGAACCTTCCAGGTCGGTCAGGTAGACCACACACGAGGGCTCAACACCTTGCTCGGCAATCCACTCGAACACTGGCGCGAAGCGCGTACCGCCACCGCCTTGGGCGGGGAGCGTATCCGGCAAATCGCCTGGCTCGATTTCGATGACCTGGGCCACCGCCGCGTCACAGTCGATGACGTAGGTCTTGTCTGGGTTATGGGTGCTCAGGATGTCCGAAATCTCGGCATTGAACACTTCCAGGTAGGCGTCGTCTATCGATGCGCTGGTATCGCGAGCGATGACCATGCATGCAATGTTCTTGCCCTCCATCCCAGGCAGGTAGAGTCCTTGACACAGCCAGCGACGATTCGGGCGAGACCAGGTGAAGTCCGGAGAATAGACCGAGGTCTGGATGAGGTGCCGAAGCGCCTCTTTCCAGTCCACCCGGGCTTTCAGACCGATGTCCACCAGTCGCTGCAGTCCTGCAGGCAGGGTGCCCTGCTGCTGAGCTGCTGCTCCGATGGCCATCTTCCACTCCGCTTCTTCCGACTCACGAGGAGCCGGTCGCACGGAACCTGGCGCACTGCCTTCATTGCCTGCGGACTCTTCGTTCGATTCGTCCTGCGGCCCAGGGTCAGAGCTCGAACCCCCTTCAGCGCCTTCACCGCCCTCGTCCGCCGCTTCCTCTTGGGGAGGTTGCGGCGGCTCAGGGGGCTGAGCGACCAGCAAGGGATAGATGAGCTCGGCCGGCTTGCCCTTGTGTTCCGCATCGAGCAGGAACCCCTCCGGGAGGCGAAATCCCGCTTCCAGCAACACGTGGTTGACCGCGAGGTCCGCTGCATCGTTCCAGGGCTTTGCGTCACGGCCCCCCTGTCGCCAAGGGTGCCCTGCTGCAATGTGCATGACCACGTGAGCAATGAGCCCCCGCAGTTCCACATCGGCCAAGGTCTGCACGTAAGCCGGGTTGAAGCCCAGCATGACGGAGTCTGTCCACATGTCGCGGCAGCCCACATCTTCGCAGAGCTTCAACCGCAGCGAGAGCAATCCGAAGAATGGCTCGTCGAGAACCAGCTGAGTCCGGGCTTTGACGACCCGGTCCCAGGCAGCGCTGTTAGGCCGCACGCTTGAGCTCCATGGCACCGCCACGGCCCGGGTGCATGAATGCCTGCATGACGTTGAACACCGTCTGGGTGTCCGCCACCGCCTTCTCCCGCACGCTCGGGTTGTGCTTGACGGATTCGGCCGACAGACCCACCAGGGAGTCCTTCAGCTTGGCCGCCAGCGAATCGAGCTTCTGGTCGTTGGTGATGTTCATGCGCGGCAGGAGTTCTGCCAGGCTGCGCACCGCGTCGATGGTTTCTTCCTTGACGTAGGCCTTCTCGTCGCTCAGCTTGCCGTACAGCTTCTCCAGCCGCTCATACAGGTCTTCCCACATGCGACGGTTCGCACGTTGAAAGGTTTCTGCCATGTCGGCTTCCAGCTTGCGCCGGAACGCGTCCGCTTCTTCCGGCTCCAGGCCCAGTTCCAGCAGGCCGGTGGAAGCCGGCATGGGCTGAATCTTGGTCTCGAACCCGTAGCGTCGCCGCAGCGTGTTCTTGTCCGGATAGTCCGCAGCGTCGTACAGCTTGCCCAGGACACCTTCGGCTTCCGCCTTGATGTCGTCATACTGGGTGATGAAGTCCAGCACAGCGGTCTCGAAGTCCGCCTTGTAGCGGCGCATCTGCTTCATGTACGCGTCGAAGTTGCTGGTGGCCAGGATTCGCGGGCCATCGTGCATCCACGCGTGCGTGTTCTCGTAGTGGAACGTGCGCGCGGCACGGATGACCGCGAACAGCCGGTCCATCACTTCGGTCTTGGGCAGCAGACTCTTGCGCAGACGGCAGAGCCGCTTGTCCTTGACTTCGTTGGCGTCGGCCACCAGGGCCGACACGCGGCGGTCTTGCCGGTTCGCGTCCCAGTTGCTGATGTTCAGGGTGACGAGCACGCAATTGGTCACATTCATGTTTGTATTCCTTGTCTGATTACTTGAACAGTTCGCCCAGTTCGCCGCTGATGGCGGTGACGTAGGCAGCCGTCTGTTGAACCTGAGGGTTGCGTCGAGCCGCGTCACGCAGCAGGTAGCCCGCAAACTCGCCCTTGCCCCCTGCGCTCATGCGCGTGGCGTAGGTCACGAGTCGGCCGAAGTTCTCCTTGTTGGCGTAATGAGCCAGCGCAGAGGTCAGCGCGTAAAGCGTCGAGGGTCCTTCCGGAATGCGTGCGTGCTCGGGGTCGAGCAGCACCGAGTCCGGGCTGGGCAGCTCACGCCACACCTTGAGGAACTGCACGAACTCGGTCGCGGTCTCTTCCCCAATCGCACCCTTTGCCGTTTCGACCTCGAGGTCTTCGTCGAGACCCGCGAGCATCAGGCGCCCCAGGTTGGCCCAGGTGCGCGGCGAGGGGCTGTTGACGAGGTCCATCGAAGGCGCCGGCTTGCACAGAAGGTCCGGACGGAACCGCAGGAACGCCGTGATTTCTCCCGGCATGCCCTTGTCCAGAGCCCAGTTCATCCAGTGCTCCAGCGAAGGGGCCAGCTCGATGATGGTTGCGAATCGGCTCTTCACCGGTTCGAGGATTCCGGACACTCCCGCTCGGTCCTTGCGACGGTTGGTCGCTGCGACGAACGTGATGCAGTCCGGGAGAACGTGTTCGCCGATGCGACGCGCCAGCAGCAGTTGCATGAAGCTGGCTTGGACTGCCGGAGAAGCTTGTCCAAGGTCATCGAGGAACCACACCGTTGGCCGGGTGGCCTTGAGGGCCAGCGCCAGCTCTCCATAGGGAAGAAACCGCGCCGACTCGCCCTTCTTGTCGGGGAAGGGAAGGCCCTTGGCATCCGTGGGCTCTGCGACCACCGGATGCGAGATGAGCAGGTCATGCCCGGTATCGGCGCACACGCTGCCGACGAGGTCTGACTTTCCGACCCCAGGAGGGCCTTGAATCAGAAGCGGCAGCTTGCCGGTGATGCAGGTCTTGAGAAGCCGCGAGGCTTTTTCGAAGTCCAAGTAGTACTCCTGTTTGGTAAATGTCCTGCTGCGTGTAGCGAACATCCCCCAGATGCCTCGGCCCGCCCTAAACGACCTGCCAGACCTTTAAAAACAAGTCGCGAGCATCACTGCCTATACGGAAGGAGTTCTCTCCAACTAGGAAATCAATCATGAAAAAGGTCATTGGCCTGCTGGCCCTGTGCTCGTTGAGCTCCCTCGCGTTTGCCCAAGCCACTTCTACCGAAGAGGCGCCGAACCTGCTGAAGCTGCAACCTCCCGAAGTGAAAGTGGCGGTTCAGCTGCCAGGCATGAGCCACCACTTCCGCAAGCCGCGGGGCACTACCCGCGACTACAACGAGACGCACTCCGGCATCGGCCTGGAGTGGCAGTACCCGCGAAAGAACGGCGAAATCATCAAGTACTCGGCTGGCGTCATGCGCGACAGCCTGGCCACTTGGGGCGGTTACGCTGCGGCAGTGTGGCAAAAGGAGCTCTACGCGAGCTCCTCCTGGCAAGTCGACGCCGGTGCTGGTGCGTTCCTGTTCTACCGCGCCCTGGAGTTCA